>SXGT01044866.1_pt1 | contig 66331 bp, 46 predicted proteins | sample 3176221 | NCBI WGS metagenome assembly SXGT01 (sample SAMN11356862, study PRJNA531348) | freshwater metagenome | isolation source: freshwater sample F1-120 | place: China: Fuxian Lake, Yuxi | collected 2017-12-25
ACCATCAATCCCACAATGGATTTTGGCTTCGAGACCCCGGTGGCGAAGCCCAACCTGACGATCGTCAAGAGTGGTGTGGGGCACTGGCAATGCGTCGCGGGAGTTTTTGTATGTGGCGGACGCAGCGCACGCGATTGAGCTGGCAACGCGAAACTACGACAAGCCGGAGCCCAGCGTCAGCCAAACGGTGCAGCTTGTCAATTTCTGGCCTACCGAGGATCTCAACAAATACATCAACCTGAAGAATCGCGTCGAAGCCCGCATGGCACTCGTAGACATCGCTGCCACCTTTGAGGACAACGTCCTCAAGAACGAGGAAATCGAAGACATCATCTCCGAGGACCTCCGCTACCGGGACAAGCAGCTACTCCGGCTTAAGGACGAGGTTCTCGACCTCGAAGACCTGGGTGACAGCGTCTCCCTTACCGAGTTCACCCTTGATGATTTCCGGCTCGAACTTCTGAAGTACATTGAGGCAAACAAGGCGACATTAGAAGCCGCTCCATTTGGCCTCTACACCTGCGTTCCGACGCATCCCGACTACAAGGTCATTGGCCCCGGCGTCATCTTTTGCTTCCGGCAGGAGGGCCAGCGCGGCGGTGCAACCGATGCCAAGCCCGCACCGAGCGAGTCCATAAACCCACTCCATCCCTACTTCCTCGTTTACATTCTCGACGACGGAAACGTCCGATTCGGGTTCGCACACCCTAAGCAAATTCTAGACATTTACCGCGTCCTTTGCTCCGACAAGGCCGAACCCTACACCCAGCTCTGCAATCTGTTCGATCAGCAGACGAATCACGGCAGCGATATGCAGGCTTACGATTCTCTTTTGCAAAAGGCCGTAGACTCGCTCGCCACAACTTTCCGAAAACGCGCCGCTTCCGGCCTTCAGTCTGGGCGCGGCTTCGTCCTGCCCAACGCTCAGGATCAGGTTCAAGAAAAGACCGACCTCGAACTAGTCACTTGGCTCGTTATCAAAGCTCCATGAAATCAACGCTCTCCAATTTCCAGACCCTCCCGCTCAAGGACGCCGCCCGCCAGCTTCTCGCGAAGCTCGGCTACAAGAGCGATAAATTCATCGCCGGTGCTGGCTCTTCGCCGCAGTCCTTTCTCGACCTCTTCGGCTCTGGTCATGCGTTCGACCAAGCCAAGGCGCTCTTCTCCGAGTGGAAGACCGCCGATCTCCTCTTTCAACTCACCGACGAAGAACTCAGTCACCAATCCAGCCTCTTCACCGAAAACTCGGTGCAGGCCGGACTCCTGAAATCCTACGTCTTCATCGCCATCGAGCTGAAAGGCGGCCACTACGCCCGCGGCAAGTTTTCCGCCATCGCCCGGCAGATCAATCGCCTCTTCCCCATGCCCGTCATGGTGTTCTTCCGGCATCAGGGCCTCCTCACCATCGCTGTCATTAACCGCCGCCGGAACAAGCACGACGAGAGCAAGGATGTCCTCGGCAAGGTCACTCTGATCAGCGGGATCGACTTCGCCCGGCCCCATCGCGGCCACCTCGACATCCTTGACTCGCTAGCGCTACCGAATCTTGTGCACCCACAGAAGAAACCGATCAATGACTTTGACACCCTTCATGCTACCTGGGAGCAGATATTTAACGTCGAGCTACTCAACGAACGTTTCTACCGCGAGCTGGCCAACTGGTACTTCTGGGCGCTCCCACAAGTCGAGTTCCCCGCCGACCTCGAAAAGGATGAAGAAAAACGCAAAGCAACCGGCCTGATCCGCCTTCTGACGCGAATCATCTTCTGTTGGTTTCTCAAGGAGAAGAACCTCATCCCGGAGAAGCTTTTTCACCCTACCGATCTCGCCACAATTCTAAAGGGCTTCGATCCCGAGAGCGAAACCAGCTCCACCTACTATCAGGCCATTCTCCAGAACCTGTTCTTCGCCACGCTGAACCAGCGCATGGGCAAGGATGCCAAAGGTCACCCCTATCGAACATTCGCCAAAGACGAAGGCTTCCACAAGAACAAGGCCACCTACGACGTTAACAACCTATACCGGTATGAATCCCTCTTTCGCGAAAGCCCCGAAGTTGGTCTCGCCCATTTCGCTGACATTCCATTCCTTAACGGCGGACTCTTTGAATGCCTCGACCGAACTGAGGAAGGCACTGACAAAAAACGTTACCTCGACGGCTTCTCCCGCAACGCAAAGAAACGCCCAGTTGTACCCGACCGCCTGTTCTTTGATGGTGGGGAAACTGCCGATCTTTCCGATGTCTATGGGGACAAGAAACGGAAGGCCGAGAAAGTCACCGGCCTCATTCAGATTTTGAACCGTTATAAGTTCACCATCGTCGAGAACACCCCCATCGACCAGGAAATCGCTCTGGACCCCGAACTCCTCGGCAAAGTCTTCGAGAACCTCCTGGCCTCCTACAACGAGGAAACCAAGACCACTGCCCGCAAGCAGACCGGCTCCTTCTATACGCCACGTAACATTGTCGACTACATGGTGGATGAATCCCTTAAGGCCCATCTTGCGCGCATTCTGGTGGAGAAGGCTCGCATGAAAGAATCTGATGCCTGCGCCGGCCTCGACATTCTATTTACTTACACCGAGCAAAAGCACCCCTTTAGTCGCGCTGAAGTTGCCGCACTCATTACCGCCATCGACCAGATCAAGATATTGGACCCTGCCTGCGGCTCCGGTGCTTTCCCAATGGGGGCTCTGCACAAGCTCGTTTATATCCTCGGCAAGCTAGATCCCGACAATGACCGCTGGAAGCAAACCCAACTCGCCAAACTAGACTCCGCTACGATGCGCGAAGAACTTGAACTCGCCTTCGCAGAAAATAACGACGACTACGGTCGCAAACTTTACCTCATCGAGAACTGCCTCTACGGCGTGGATATCCAGCCGATCGCCATCCAGATCACCAAGCTACGGTTTTTCATCTCACTCATCTGCGATCAGAAGACCAACCGTAACAAAAAAGACAACCTCGGCATTCGACCGCTGCCCAATCTAGAGACCAAGTTCGTCGCCGCCGATACGCTCATCGGCCTGACGGAGTTGGGGCAAATGTCACTCGCGCCACAGCGTGCGTACGACATTGAAAAGGAAATCGAAGTCCTCTACCACAATCATTTTTCCGAGCAGCGACGCGACAAAAAGCTCGCTAGCCAACGCAAGATACAAAGTCTTCGCAAGGAGCTCGCGAAGGTCCTTTCCGAAAGCCTCATGGCTCCGACAAAAGCACAGCATATTGCCGACTGGGACGCCTTCGATCCACAGTCAAGTGCCGACTTTTTTGATCCGCACTGGATGTTTGGACGATCGGTTGGCAAGGGTTTTGACATCGTTGTAGGGAACCCACCTTACCTCTTTATCTCCAATCTTGATCGAACTGTAAGAGAAAATTACGCCAAGAGATTCAAAACAGCTGAATACCGTTTTGATCTTTACGGGTTCTTCATAGAGCGAGCCGTCTGTGACCTTATGCCAGTCGGTGGCCTTTTGACATTCATAATTCCACACACCCTTCTTAGCAATGATTCTTTCGCTAAGCTCCGGAAGTTCCTGCTTACAAAATGCAGTATTCTTCAGGTGATTGATATAGGCCCCAGCGTATTTAGCGGTGCCAGTAATGAAACTATGACATTTCTTGTTTCGAAAGGCGAACCGAATGAAACTCAAGAAGTGTGGGTTCGCAATACGACCGCCTCAGAGTTTCCGGTGGGGGAGCCTGAGTTTCGCGTTTGCCAGGAGAAATGGCTCCGCAACCCTAAGTTCTCATGGCCTGTTCGGATTTCAGGACAAGGTCGCTATGACGTTATGGAAATGTTGTCCAGAGACTCTACACCTCTCGGCAGCATTTGTACGGTCAACCAAGGTCTTCGTACGGGCGATAATTCACAATACATTCGCCCCACACGGGGAGGAGCAAAGTGGAAGCCAGTCGTTGGTGGTAAAGACATTGGGCTTTACGAACCTATCATACCAAAGGAGTACGTACTTTATGACCCTGCTGTCTTGGACGCACCACGTAAAGAGGAGCTCTTCACCTCGAAAGAAAAGATTATTGTTCAAGAAATAAGAAACATTTCACTTCCGAGAAGAATCGTCGCCACGTTCGACGACCGCCAAACATACGCACTGCAATCAACCAACGTAATCAATCGCAGGCCAACTGCTCTTAAAGTATTTTCGATGAAGTACATATTGGCCGTCATCAATAGCAGTGTAATTAACCACTATTTTCGACAGAGCTTCCCCGGAAACAATCACATCGCTTCGAATCAGTTGGCCTCAATTCCAATCCACAATCCATCGCAAGTCGAGAGCGACATGTGCGACCGTCTCGTCAGCCTCCTCATGTTCGCCAAACGCATCGGCGCAGAAACCAATGCTAGCTTCCTTCAAGACCTTGTCGACGCCTGTGTGATGGAGTGTTATTTCCGCGAGCACATGGCTGAGCGAGACCTGCTCTTCCACGACACCCTGACCCCTCAACTCGCCAAATACGATGCAGCGGCCAGCGAATCACAGCAGCGCAACTTCCTCACCAAGCTGCACGCTACCATCAATGCCCCCAGCCACCCCATCCGCAACCGCCTTCTCCGTCTTTCCGCCGACAGCCCCGACCTCCTCGCCGTCATCAAACAGGAAGGCCGCGTATGAAGTCACGTCTGCACAAGGTCGAAATCAAGAACTTCAAAGCCTTCCGCGACTTTACACTCAATCTCGAAGGCCGCCACCTCCTCGTATACGGTGACAACGGAGCCGGTAAATCTTCCCTCTACTGGGCACTCTACACCTTCCTGCAAAGTGCCCACAAGCCGAAAAACTCCATCGCAAAATACTTCGATCCTGCCGATACGCAGAACCTACTAAACATCCACGAAAAGGATCCCGTCGCTTACCCTGGCGAGATCACCGTGACCCTGCGTGATATTGCCACGAAGATTGACACCCCATACCGCATCAGCCAAGTTGTCCATGACACACATGAGAACCCAGTAATCGTCAAGGGCGACCTTGCCAGTGATTTCATCACATACCGTTTCTTTTTCGGGTTCTCTGACTTCAAAAACTCTGACGATTTCAACATTTGGCCGCTTTTTGAGAGGGAGATACTGCCCTTCTGCGTTACGACGGGCGGAGCGGCGGGCGAATTAAAAGAGCGGTGGAATGCACTGAAGAAGGCTTCCCCGAATCCAAATCAATACAGAGGCAGAGCCGGAGCAAAGGCGTATCGTGATTTCAACGATAGACTTACGAGCTACACCAATTCGCTCAAGCCTGTTGTGAGCGACATTAGCGCAGCCGCGCAGGTCTTCTACGACACACATTTTGCTCAGGGCGATTCCACAAAGGTAACACTGAAACTAGCGATAACGCGGGACGCCTATTATTCGCAGGAATATGAAGTGAAGATGCCTCCGGTGCTGCGGTTTGGCATTCAGGCGAATGGTATTGAAGTCAAAAAGCCCCAGAGTTTCATGAATGAAGCGAAGATGACCCAACTAGCGCTGTCCGTCCGCTTCGCCTCGTCACTCGTCAACCTCCACGACTCCGATCTAAAGCTACTCGTCCTAGATGACCTCCTCGTTAGTCTCGACATGAGCAACCGCATGAAGGTAGTCGAAATCCTACTCACCGATGCCGCTTTCACCAACTACCAAAAAATCATCCTCACCCACGATCTTGGCTTTTTTCAGGAGTTCCGAAGGATGATCGGAACGGACTCCCCATCCTGGAGCTTTTACCGCTTATCCAATTCAAAAGGACTTACTTCATTCAAGTCGGAGATCGAAACCGCGCTGGAGTTCCTGGAGCAGGACCAAATTGCCGAGTGCGGCAATCGCCTGAGAAAGTGCGTGGAGGCAAATCTGACCACATTTCTCGATCAGGCGAAACAAAAGAAGGGTCTCGACCACCTCATCGACCGAGAGGCGTTTGCCTCGCTCCATCAAAAGCTGAACGAAGCCACAGCTCAGTTGAGTCTGGATAGCTATCATCAGTTTGCAGAACTGCTTCAATCTAAATTATCACAACAGCATCTGGGTGAACTCGTTTCCCCAGATGAAATTGATATCTCAAAGTTCAATGCTCTGCCGAAGGATAAGAAGGGTGCCGTTATTGCCAAGTTGTATGCCGCTCGGCGTGACCTTCAGCAATGCATCATCAACCTTTTGAGTGACGCCTCTCGCAAACGCCAGACGGCGATCAGACTTTTGGGCGAGGTTCGGAGAATTAAGGATCGCATTCTCAATCCCGCATCTCACGCCGGAGCAACTCCGTTGTATACCAAAGAAGCCGAAGATGCCGTGAAGGTGATTCGGGCTCTAGATACTGCGCTGACTGCTGCCCTAGCTACATTGTAGGCCGTCGTGATTTGCCGCGTCTGTTAAAACAGCGGACGAGGTGTTCCTTGCCTCGCCTGTTCGAGACTAAAGTAACAACATCGGGACGGCGATGTTTGGCTGCAAACCAGCACGTCAAGCGGCTTCGACCGGCGCGGGGCGTTATTCGCCCTTTATCCGCCCGGTTTGGCCGGCCTGTTCGGTCGAAGGGTAATCGAATGATTGGGTCGTTACCGGTCGGAATCTTCCATCGGGTGCGTCGGGATTTTGAATCGCTGATGGATCTCATCGCCAAAGAGAAAAATCTCCCCGAGCCGCACAGCTTCGCAGACCGCACTCCTTATCCTGTGCTGACGTGGCCTCAGCGATTGGATGGAGTCGCGGCGCGCGCGTACGCCGCGCTGCCGGAAAGTCGGCGGGGAACTGAAGCGACGCTTTTCTCCACAGATTCCGCACGGTGGTTTGGATTCGCATTCCACATCTCGCACGGACGTACTGGGGCAACAAAAATCCCAGGGGACGGAGACGGTATCGGAAAGTGCAACCTGTCAATTCTGGCAATCGACCTACTTCTCCACGATGCGGAACCCGCGGCAGGAGCACCAGCAAATCCCTTTTTAGAAGCCAAGCTATTGCCGGGGTATCCCGACCTAACCTCCGTTCAGGATGCCGTCTATCGAGCCCTGACGGATGAGTACCAATCGGCGATGGACATAGCAACCGCAGCCGGAGTTGATGCTATCGCAGCACGCCGGGAACTACCGAATCTGAAAAGGATGAACTTGGTGGATCACAAGCCACGAGTAGGCTACCGCCGCAAATGTGCACACAGTGTGCGCACTAACTTGAAATAGCGCCCCTGCGTACCTTTGGGCGAACGTCAACAACGTCTCGCAAAAAGAGGATTCGCAAATGTCAGTCACTCTACAAGAGTCACTCTTGACTCTGAAAGAAGCGGCAAAGTTGCTCCCCGGCAATCCGCACTACGCTACGCTCTTCCGCTGGGCTCAGAAAGGCTGCCGCGGCGTGCGGCTGGAATCGGCGCTCATTGGCGGCATCAGGTACACCAGCCGCGAGGCGCTAGATCGATTCATTCTCGCCTGCTCGGGCGATAGCAGCCCGGGCCTCAGCGTCCCGACAGCGAAGCAACGTCAGCGGCAGATTGCCGCGGCCGAACGCGAGCTGGCGGAAGCCGGCCTCTAACCCACCCTAAGAGTCTGCCCCCTAGCCGCTGTTGCCTGGTTAGCGCCAGCGGCCACCCATTCCAAACCGAAGTCCACGGTATGGCCGCACAAACGAGAGCAATGAAAGGCGGGAGCTTTTGCGCTCCGCGGTCCCTAAGCTTGTCCGGTTCAGCCCCCCGCGGACGCGAGACGCTGCCCTATATCGCAGCGGCGACTAAGCGCCCCTCAACAAAGGGGCGACAAGACAACCGGGATCGCATCCGGGGATACGCTGATTGCACGTCCGTCATAATCCGAGCACTGCCCAACCTGGCAACTCGGCTTGGCATCCGGGCTGATTTCAGCGGGTCTGGAGGAAGCAAAACCCTCCACTCGCTCGACTGTTTGGAATGCACGGGACCGTTTCTCGCCGCGCGCTAGTGATCGGCGCTGGGAGAGAGCGGGAAGTCCCGAACTTAACCGCTTGGCACTCCGCAAGATGCCAAGATAATGGGGGCGATATGGACTGGAAACCGCCGCAGTTGCCATCTAGCGGGTTCGCAACCTTCACCCATAAAAGGGCGGCCAGTGAAGTCATGGCCGGCACACCCGCGCGCAGTGACGCGTCCTGCACGTGTGCCTGACGCGTCAGCTCCCGACAGCGCGATTGGAGCGGCTCGCGTGCGCTGACATTCCCCTAAAAATGGCAATGATTCATGTGACGCGACAAGCACGCGTGCCCCACGCGTCAATTTCGGTAAGCCAAGGTAAGCCAAGGTAAGCCGGCGACAAGCACGCGTGCCCCACGCGTCAACTTTCGGGGGGGCAAGAGAGGCCGGCCCACTCCTCGCGATTTGCCGGCCGAGATAAACATCGCTAGCTTCCCGAAAGAGGGCACCGCTGGATGGGACCGGAAAGCTTGGCTGTGCAGAGACTGCCCCAGGGGGGAAAGGCGGGGGTCCGCATTACGAGCCCCAGGGAGGGGTGGAGAGCGTCGCCGGCACGATTCCCAGGGAGAAGCCAGCATCGGCGCCGGACGCTCCAGCGGGGTTTCTGACGCGTTCTGACGGCCTCCGGTCTACCGTCTTGCGCCGGCAGCATATCCGCACGTTCACCAGGGGTTCTTGTACAGGTTCCCTATCCTCCCGTTCACTGCCGGTAAATACCGTCTTGCGCTCGCGCGGCTTCTGAAAATACCGTGATTCCCCGACGAAAGCTGTTAAAGGGTGTGTGTAGTGGCTAAAGCCACGATAGAGGTTAAAATGTACGTAATCGCTGGGGAAATCAGCAGTTTTACGCGAGTTGCTTTCGTCTCTGAAAATCCATGTGTCGCCGGTTCGATCCCGGCCCTGACCACTTTAGACGTTGGCCGAAAACGCGGGGTTTCCTCGATGTTTTCGGCCTTTTTTATGGAAATTGGGCGAGAGTAATGATGGCTGAATCGGTCCTAGTGACTGGTGGTGGTGGATTCATTGGCACTTGGGTACTGCGCGAGCTGCTGGTGCGTGGGTTCCGGCCGGTGGTGGTGGATTTGCAGAGTAACACCGAGCGCTGGAAACGTGTTTTGCGCGAGGGGGTTGCGGACGTCACATTTGTCGCGGGCAGTCTGCTGGACCGGGACTTGCTGCGGAGAACGGCCCTCGAGCAACGAGTTTCGCGCATCATTCATCTGGCGGCGCTGCTGACGCCGCAATGCCAGCAAGACCCGTTTGCCGGGTGCGAGCTCAACGTGCTGGGAAGCGTTGCTTTGTTCGAGCTGGCTCGGATGTGTGCGGGACAAATCCAGGGAATCTCCTACGCGAGTTCCTATGCCGTTTATGGACCAGAGGCCGATGACACGCGACCGGATGAGACGGCCAGCGAAAACCAGCCGCCGACTTTCTACGGAGCCTATAAACTGGCGGTGGACTTGATCGCGCAGCAGTATTGGCGGCACTTTGACATTGCCTCGGTGGGCATCCGGCCCCACGTGGTCTACGGGCCGGAACGAACTCAAGGACTGACCGCCGGGCCGTCACTCGCTGCCCGCGCCGTCGCCAGCGGCGATTCGTATACGATCAACTATACCGGCTGCGTCGGCTACGATTACGTTGAAGACGTCGCCCGTGCTTTCGTGCAAGCAGCCCTCCAACCGCCGCGCGGTGCGATGGTCGTCGACCTGCCAAGCCAACTCGCGACGACCGAAGAGTTTGTTCAGATCATGGAGCGGATTGTGCCCGGTGCATCGTCACTAGTCACGGTCAGCGGCGGGGCAATCCCATCGAACATACCCCCCAAGCCCAATTTCATTGGCGAAATGTTTCCTGAATGGCGAGTCACGACATTGGAAGAAGGCATCAAAAAAACGATCGAGTTTTATCGGAAAAAGTGAACTAACCTCGGTGAGGCGGATTCAACTTCACCACGCCTTTCTACCCATGAAAACCTATCCGGCTCTCCTCGTTCTTTGTCTGCTCGCGGCCAGCGTCCCTGCTGCCGATCCGTCGCGGCCGCTGAAGGTCTTTATCCTTGCCGGCCAGTCCAACATGGAAGGGCAGGCGGTCGTGGACTTAGACGGCAAGGACTACAACGAGGGCAAAGGGACGCTCGCGTTCTTGCTCCGCGATCGAGAGAAAGGCCGGCTCTTCAAGCACCTCCAGAAGGCGAACGGCACCTGGGCTGAGCGTGGAGATGTTTGGTGCCGATACAAGCGCGAGGAAGGTCCGCTGCTCGCAGGTCCGCTGACAATGGGCTTTAGCGTCTACGGCGACCGGCACCATTTCGGGCCCGAGTTGCAGCTAGGAAACGTACTGGGAGACCACCTGGAGAATCAGGTCTTGTTGATCAAGACGGCGTGGGGTGGAAAGAGCCTGTTCAAGGACTTTCGCCCTCCGTCGTCAGGGGGTGAAGTCGGGCCGTGCTACACCAAGATGGTTGCGGAAGTTCACGAAGCTCTGGACAACCTCCAGCGGGACTTTCCTGGTTACGACGGCGGAGGCCATGAACTGGCGGGATTCGTTTGGTATCACGGCTGGAACGACGGGGTCGATCCCAAGAACGCCATACCGGAGTACGAGCAAAATCTAGTCAACCTCATCCAGGACGTCCGCAAGGAATTCAAAGTTCCGGGGCTGCCGTCCGTCATCGGCGAGTTGACCGGTCCCTGGGTGGAAGCGCCGGGCGCATGGGGCACTTTGCGAAAGGCTCAGCGCATGGCGGCCCAGCGCCCCGAGTTCAAAGGTTCGGTCTTGTTTGTCGAAACGCACGACTTTGTCCGCAAGCCGGAAGACTCTCCTAATCCCGGTCACGGACATCATGAATTCGGCAATGCGGAGACTTACTTTTTGGTTGGTGATGCCCTGGGTAAAGGGATGAGGCGACTGCTCTCGCCTCCGCCGGCAGGGAAGCAAACCGAACTTCCGCAGCCAAAATCCCGCACGGTTCGAGAAATCGAAGGTTGGAAGATTCGAGTCGATGATCGGTTGTTGGGGGATGCGCCCGACGCGACCCTTGGCTCACGAGCGCTCCGTTTTCTCGAAGCCAAGCTGGTGGAGATCAAAGCCGTGGTTCCGGCGGAACGACTGCAGGACTTGCAAGATGTCACCATCGTGCTGGACCTCAGTTGCGGCAAGCTCGGTTCGATGCAATACCATCCCGACGCCGGCTGGCTCAAGGCGAACGGCTATCCCGTGGACCTCGCCAAGTGCGTGCACCTGCCGCAAGCCGCCGACTTGCCGACACGCCGCAACATCAACGAACAACCGTGGGTCATCCTGCATGAATTGGCCCACGCGTACCATGATCAAAAGCTGGGTTTCGACGAGCCGCGGATTCAAGCAGCTCACGAACGATTCAAGCTGAGCGGCCACGGCGATGCTGCGTTGCTCTATAACGGCAAACGCGTGAAGCACTACGGCTTGACCAATCCGATGGAGTTTTTCGCCGAGATGACCGAGTCGTTCTTCGGCAGCAACGATTTTTTCCCGTTCAACCGCGCCGAGCTACAAGAGCACGAACCCGAATTATTCCGGCTGCTGACGGAGATTTGGAATCCGCCGGGAAAGTAGCCGGTGTAGGGACAGCCAGCCTTCGCTTAGGCATTCAATTCGCTGAGAACTCGGCAACCGATGTGGAAGGAGAAGGCCTCGAGGTCGTCGAGTTCCGAGACGCGGACGATTTCAACGATGAGAAACGAGAAGGGAGCGGCTCCGACCGCCACGACGAGTTGCCCAGTGGTGGGCCTGGTTTCCGCTAAAAACGAAATGCCGGCCTCGGAGACGTCTTTGAACATTGCCCACTGAAATTCGTCTTGGCGCGGCATGCGAACACCGTCGAACGGGGCCACCAATTGACGGCAGACATACGACAAGCGACGATCCTTGCGTTGTTCGACAAGCAGAAAGTTCTGCTCACATTGTGCGACCTCATCCGCTATGGCCGGAGTGCTCATCGTCAATTCTCGTCCTGGGTTTCGGTTCGTGGGCCAGTCAAATCTAGGTCCACAAACCCGCGGAGGCAGAGAGGTTTCTGGCCAAAACAGTGGCTATTGGGCGGCACAATCGGAGTGACCCGCAAACAATGATGCCATTTCATAATTGCGGACCAGGCGATATCGTAGTGGGAACATTAGTTCCCATTAAAGGTGAAATGACATGAATGATTCTCATCCGCCGGCAAGCCAGCCGCCGCGGTATCCTGGTCGCGCGTACCTGTTCGTGGGGCTGCTGCTCGTCATGGCGGGCCCGGTGATTTACACCGTACAGATCTTGAACAAGTCGCTGATGGCTCCCTGGTATTTTCCGATCCTGGCAACACTGGGTGCACTTCTGATTGCCTGGTCCTTGGTTCAGAGCCGTTCTTTCGTACGCGGGGGTATCGCTGGACTGGCAGCGCTAGTCGCGGGGTTGAGCTGGCTGTTCATGCTCGTGGGGATGGCAACTCCCCCTTATACCGGCCCGGTGACGGTCGGACGGGCGTTCCCAGGTTTTGAGACAACGCTGGCGAGCGGCCGCCCCTTCCAGCAGAGTGATTTGCAGGGAGACAAAAGCACGGTCCTGCTGTTCTTCCGCGGCCGGTGGTGACCGGTCTGCATGATTGAGCTCGGCGAGCTCGAAAAAAATCATGCGGAGTTTGCCAAGCGAAATGTGCGTGTCGTGATTGCTTCACTCGAAGAGCAGGAGGAAGCTGCGTTGACGCAGCGGGATTTTCCGCACCTGATTGTCGTTGCCGATGGCGAGGGAAAGCTGATCAATGCGGCCGAAGTAATGCATCCGGGGGCTGGTCAACAGGGAGAGGACGTGGCGGCACCAACCACCTTCTTCATCAACAAGCAGGGAACCGTCCGCTCGCTCTTTCGTCCCAAGCAAGTGGTGACGCGACTGTCCGCGAGGGAAGTGCTGGCAGCGGTGGATGAGAAGCTGGCGGATTGAGTTGATCTCACCCACGAGTATCGCGAGGACGCCAGATTGTGGAACTTTCGCCGGAAACTGAAGCGCGCTATAGTGGAGAGGGAGAATCGGGGGATAACTAACTGTTTGAGGGACTTCCATGTCAGTCCTCAGCCTGGCCCTTTTGACTGCCGCACTGGCGGCTGAGCCCCTGCTTGCGCCTGAACCTGGCATGGAGCTGACGCCGCTTAGCGTGAAAGCCGCGGTGCAGCGAAGCCTGCCCTACATTGAAAAGGTGGGAACCGACTGGATGACGAAGCGGAAGTGCAATTCCTGCCATGCCGTGACATTTCTGGTCTGGAGCCACAACACAGCAGCGGCTTATGGGCTGGAGGTGGACCGGAAAAAACTGGCGGCGTGGACGAAATGGTCCTTGGCCGACTCCCTCTCGGATCGCCACTGGTTCAAACTCCGGCCGCAAGCGATGGCGGCCCTCAAAGCCGGTGGTTTGGCGGACAGTGTGCTGGCCAAACTCAAGCCATTGGAGGGAAAGAATTATCTGACGCAGAAGGAGTATCTGGATGCGGTCGAAAAAGCGCTCGGCGCGGACGACCTTGGACTTCACAAAGTTGCACTCGTAAATGCGGCCGCGCTCCCCAACAACGGCGGTGGTCCGGATACGCTCGGCCAATTGTTGCTGGCGCGAGCGGTTCTGCCCGAAGACCAGGAGGCCGTGCAGTCGCATGAGGCCATTCGGTCATTGCTGCTCGAATGGCAGGAGCCGGGAGGTTCCTGGCTGGCCGCGGGACAATTGCCAGAACTCAAGTGGTCAGAATCGGAAATGAACGACGCCACGACCCGCTGGAGCATTTTGGCGCTGGCCGCCGAGAAAAACCCCAATGAGGCGCTCCTTCAAGTGCGACAGCGAGGGATTGAATCCGTCGACAAGAACTCGCCGGGAATCACCTTGCAGTCTCTGGCGCTGCATGCAGCCGTCGCCGGCAGGTTTGGTGACAAGGAGCGGGCAGCGGGATTGCTCAAGGACTTGCTGGCGAGGCAGAGTGACGATGGAGGTTGGAAATGGGTCCAGGAGAACAAAGAGAGTGATGCTTTCTCCACCGGACAGGCCCTGTACGTCCTGGGACTGCTGGGTCGGGACGGCAGTGATCCGATCGTCCGTAAAGCCTGGGAATACCTCCTCCGCACCCAAGCCGCCGATGGTAGTTGGCAGGTGCCGCAGAATCTCATCAACAAACGCAAGCGGGGACTGAATGTTTATCCTCTGTGGGGGACGGCGTGGTGCGCGATTGGCCTGCTCCAGACGCTACCGGCGGATAACGTGCGCTGAGTCTGTTCACAGGTATTTCACCGGCATTGGCTCGTTCGCCTAATGCACGTACAAAAACTCGTTGCTGTTGAGCAGCACCAGGGCGGCTTGCACCCAGGCGGCGCGGAGGGCGTCTGACTTCTGGGCATCCGTTGGAGATGCGGAAGCACTGCCGAGTTTGTCCGCTATAAGGGAAGCCAGAAAACTTGTGAGGACTTCCCTTTCCGCGGGGCGTGGCGGGCGCGAGTAAAGCACGCGGCAGGCGAAGTCAATGCGCGCCTCGTCGCTCGTGGGAGCTTCTCGAATGAGTCGGTCGGCCAAGGCGGTGGCGGATTGCTCGGAGAAGGGGCCATGCAGCATGGCCAGGGCTTGCAGAGGCACAATACTGGCGCTGCGCTGCGGGCAATTGACCTCCATCATCGGCACATCGAACAAGTCGAGCATCGTGACGTGCTGGCTGCGGCGGACAATCAAATAAATGCTGCGCCGGTTGCCCGCCGCATCGTCGGCGGTGATGACGGAGCCGTCACCAAGTTGAGAAACCGCTGATGGCGCACCGAACATGGTCCCATTCAATTTTCCAGCCGCCCAGAGGGTTGTGTCTCGCATCATTTCGCCGCTGTGGCGAGCCGCCCGCCAGTAGCCCAGCAATTCGTTGTTCGGATCGGCGGCCAGTGTGGCTGCGGTGGGAGTGGACGACTGACGCCAGGCGGCGGTGGAAAGTAATTGCCGCACCAGCTTCTTCTGTCCCCAGCCCGCGGCGATCAATTCCGTCGCCAGATAGTCGAGAAGCTCCGGATGGGTCGGCTTGACGCCAGAGCGGCCGAAGTTGGACAGCGTGGGAACGATGCCGCGGCCGAATTGTTTGGCCCAGACTCGATTGACCTGCACGCGAGCGGTCAGCGGATGTGACGGCTCCGTCAGCCAGCGGGCGAAAGCCTCGCGGCGGCCCGTCGTCTTATAGCCTCCCTTCGGCTCGAATTTGAAGCTGGTCGGCGCTAGCACTTCCGGAACATTGGGGGGAATGATCGCGCCCGGTTTGCTGTAGTCTCCCCGGAGCAATAATTTGCAGTCCGCCGGCTTGTCGTCCATGTCGGTCAGGCCGCGGAGTGTGACAAACTGTTGCTTGAGCGCCAACTCCGCGGCGATGACGGCCTTGAGCTGCTGTGATTGCTGCTGATATTCGGCACTCCATTTCGCCAGGTCGGCATCCAGGAGCGAAACGGCGGCACCATATTTGGCGACAAGCATTTTTTGCTCGTCGTTCCGCTTGTCCGCCGGGGCGAGCAGTGCGGCGGTCAGTTTTTCGACGAGCTGCCCGTCCTTCGCCTCAGTGCCGAGCAGTTCTTTGACCCGTTTCTTGCGGAATCGCGCCGTCAACTCGACGACCTGGGCATTCAAGTCCGCTACCCGCTGGTCTACTTTCTGGTTGTGCTGCGTGATGCGGGCTTGCTCCGCTTCCGTAGCCAGCGGAATGCCCCTGACTTCCGAAGGTTGCCAGCGAGCGGGGTCGAGTGCCGGTGTGAGAATGGCTTGCAAAGCGTAGTAGTCGCGGTGTGGAATCGGATCGTACTTGTGCGAGTGGCAGCGAGCACACTGAATCGTCAGCCCCAACAGCGCCGACGAGACAATTTGCGTCGTGTCGGCCATCACCTGGTGAATTTCATTGGGTTCCGTGTAGCCGGGATAGGTGGGGTCGCTGGCGGTCCGCAAAAAGCCGGTCGCCGCAAGCTGCCGCGATTGCTCGGGGGAAAGCTCGTCAGCCCGTCGCCAGTCCGAAAGCTCGTCGCCGGCCAATTGTTCGCGGAGAAACTGGTCATACGGCAGGTCACTGTTGAGCGCTCCGATGACATAATCGCGATACCGCCAGGCCTCTGGGCGCAATCGGTCGGCAGCGAGATAACCGTCGGAATCTGCATAGCCCGCGACATCCAGCCACTGCCGGGTCGCGTGTTCGCCGTAACGCGGTGAAGCCTGCAGCCGGTCGAGCAATCGCTCGAAGGCATCTGGAGAAGCATCACCGAGAAAATCATCGAGATCCTGGATTTCCGGTGGCAAACCGTGAAGGGCAAATGTTGCTCGGCGGATGAGCACTTCCGGAGAGGCCTGGGGCGCAAACGAGAGCTGTTTTTCGTCCAGCCGCGCGAGTAAGAAGACGTCGATTGCCGACCGGGCTCGCCCGGCGTCTTTCACTGTCGGAAACCGCGGGCGAACGGGGGGGACAAACGACCAGAAGTTGCGATCCTCTTCACGAATGCGGCGAGGAGGCTCAGCTGCTTCCAGCGGTAGTTCTTTGTCGCCCGCTAAGGGAGCGCCCGCGGCGACCCAGCGGCGGATCAGCTCCAGTTGCTTGTCATCGACCTTGCCTTCGTCCTTCGGCGGCATTTCTCCTTTGCTGATTTTCTCGATAAGCAGGCTCTCCTCTGGCTTCCCTTCGACAAGGGCCGCCCCGCTGTCACCCCCTTTGGCGAGCAGGGATTTTCGCCGCAAATCCAGCCCCCCCTCCAGCTTCCCTTCTCCGTGGCACTTGACACAGCGGGTCTGCAAAATGGGGGCGATGTCCTTTTCGAATGTAATCCGGTCTTCATCAGCTCGGCCCGACTCCGCCCAAAGGAATAAGGTGGCGACGAGTGGCGCGGCCAGTAACCGAAAGGGAGGTTGATTTGGCAAAAGCGTGTCATCCATAACCATTCATTATCCGCAGTGAAGGTGTTCCTTGCCAGTCGGATTGCCGAATTCGTACGCGGCGGACAGTGGCATCTATCGCCCGTGGAGTCTATCATGGCGAAACAGACAGGGGCTCGTTTTGGGGGAAACGAACGCCGCGGTGGAACAGCGCGACGTGGACTTTTGGAAAGCACCGTGTTATGTCCACTTCGGCTCAGCCGTTGGCATTTGCTGCTGCACTTTCGACACAATCAGACACCAGTCAAGCGGCAGCGGAAGCCTGCGCCGCGGCTTGCCAGGAACTCGGGGGAGCGCCGGACCTGGCTGTAGTCTTTTTTTCCCGCGAACATGCCTCCCGGGCGGATTTTCTGGCCACACAGCTTTGCGATGCACTGGGCACTGAAAACGTGCTCGGCTGCAGCGGCGAATCGATTGTGGGAGTTGGGCAGGAAGTAGAAGAGGGGCCGGCACTTTCCTTGTGGCTAGCCAAATGGCCGGGGATCGCCACCCATCTACTCAATCTCAACTTCGAGCGAACTCCTGAAGGGGGCGTGATTCAAGGCTGGACCGATGATCTGGCGGGAGAGTGGCCGGAAGGCTCGTTCCTGATACTCCTCGGCGAGCCCTATTCCTTTCCGGCCGACGCGCTTCTGGAAAGGCTCAACGAAGATCGCCCTGGCGTTTCGGTCGTCGGCGGGATGGCGAGCGGCGGACATTCACCGGGAGAGAACCGGGTCATCCTCGGCCGCAAGAGCTTTGCCGAGGGAGCGGCCGCGGCCCTGATCCATGGTCCGGTCCGGTTGCGGACCATTGTCTCTCAAGGTTGCCGTCCGATCGGCCGCCACTTCATCGTCACCAAGTCGGAACGAAACATTATTCACGAGCTTGGCGGCAAGCCGGCCTTGATTCAGCTCAAGGAAATCTTCGACGAATTGCCCAATCGCGAAAAGTTGCTGGTGCAGCGAGCACCGCACCTGGGCCGCGTGGTCAGCGAATACCAGGAGCGGTTCGAACAAGGAGACTTTCTAGTCCGCAATATCATCGGCAGCGATCCGTCCGGAGCTATCGCGGTGACCGATTACATTCGGGTCGGCCAGACGGTGCAGTTCCATATCCGCGACCAGGAATCCGCCGACGCCGAGCTCAAGCAGCTCCTCGCAGCTGCCAAAAAACAAAAGCCGCTCCCTCTTGGAGGCCTGCTCTTCACTTGCAACGGCCGGGGCACCCGCCTCTTCACGCAGCCGCACCACGACGCGGCGGCGATTGAAAGGGCTCTGGGAAAAATCCCGCTCGCCGGCTTCTTCGCGCAGGGGGAGCTTGGCCCTATTGGAAAGCAGAACTTCATGCACGGGTTTACGGCGAGCATTGCGCTGTTTGAGGCGGTGAAGTAGGTTCGCAGGCGGAACGTCATCTGCCTCAATTAAATCTTTCTGTACAATGCAATTAGAACGTGGCAGCGGATTGCCACGTACGCTCTTACATCAGGGTGCCTCATGACCTCCGGCCCACACAGCTCCATTCCCGTTTCTTCCCCTCGCGAAACGTTTGCCGCCGAGCTGTTTGACACTCTCTGGGAGACTTATCGCCAGCGGGTGTCTTACGTGGCGACTTACGAACAGGTGATCAAAGCATCGAAAGCGACATTCGTCAACGATCACATTGCCTTTCGCACGTTCGCCGGCCAGCAGCCCCTAGCGGGGATTGCCAGCATCTCGCGGGTGTTCGAGGCGCTCGGCTACCGTGCGGCAGGGAGCTATCACTTCGAGGACAAACAGCTTTCGGCGATTCATTTTCAACATACGAACCCCCAGTTCCCCAAGCTGTTCATTTCGGAGCTGAAAGTCTGGGAGTTGCCCAAAGAAGCCCGCGAGATCATCGGCCGCTGCGTCCGCGGCCATCGGGGGAATGTGAGCGAGCAGACACTCGCAGCGCTTCACAATCTCGACCGCGACCAAAGCCCGGGCAAAGAACTACTAACGGAAGTCGTCAGCGTCTTTCACGAACTCCCTTGGCTGCTTCCGCGGCGCGAGGACGTCGTGGCGATGAATGCCGTCAGTCAATATGCGGCCTGGGTTTTGGTCCATGGGTACAACGTCAACCACTTCACTTCGCTCATTAATTCACACGGCGTGCCGGCTCTCGACGACATCGACAAGACTATCGCTGCCCTGCAAAAAGCCGGCGTCCCCATGAAGACGGAAATTGAAGGAGAACGTGGCAGCAAACTGAGGCAGACCGCTACCGAGGCTGTGAAGATCGATGTGGACGTGCTCGATCAAGGCATTCCTGCCAAAATGCCCTGGACCTATGCCTACTTTGAGCTCGCTCAACGGGATGCCGTCATCGACCCCGAATCCGGAAAGAAAGTCCGCTTCGAAGGTTTCCTGGGACCGCAGGCGACGAATCTGTTTGAGATGACGCGGCTCAAGACTTAAAGCAGCTCGCGGACCACTGCGCGGTCGTCCAGCAGGTGCATCGGCCGCTTGCTGAAGTCGAGGATGGTGGTGGCCGGATCAATGCCGAGGTGGCGGTAGAGAGTGGCCAGGACGTTGGCCGGGGTGTACGGCTTCACCTTGCTGCGGCCGCCGTGGGGGTCGGTTTCGCCGATGGCCTGGCCCATCTGGAAGGCGCCGCCGGCCAGGAGCGCCGCGCCCGCCTCGGGCCAATGGTCGCGGCCGTCGCCGCGGCTGATGTGGGGGGCTCGGCCGAATTCGCCCCAGACAACGACGGCGACGTCCTTCTCCAGGCCGCGGTCATACAGGTCCTCGACGAGGGCGGCGATCCCCTGGTCGAGCTGGGGGAGCTGGTCTCGCAGGTCGATGAAGTTCTTCTCGTGGGTGTCGTAGTCGCCGAGCTTGAGCGTGACCACGGAGATGCCGGCTTCCACCAGGCGACGGGCCATCAGCAGGTTCTCGGAGTATTTGCCGTAACGTTTCCGCTGGGCGTCCCCCTCCTGCTTCAGGTCGAACGCCTCGCGGACTTTCGGCGAGGCGATCATTCGGAAGGAGCGCGCCGTGTGCTCATCGATGCCGGCGAAGGAGCGGGAATCGACTTCGCGGCGGATCGTATCGAGCTGAGTGAGCAGCTCTTTGCGACCGTCGAGCCGCGGGGCATCGATGCCGCGGACCAGGCTCAGGTTCTCGATCCCTTCCTCGCGCGGCACGAACGGGCGGTGGGCATGGCCGACATAGACCGGGCCTTCGTTGTCGTAAAGCTTCGGCGGGTCGTACATCAAGCTGACGTATGGCGGCATGCCATCCCGCTGGGGACGCAGAAAGCTGACCACCGAGCCGAAGGCGGGGCGTTTGCCCCGGTCGGGGGAGCCGGTGATGATGTAGTGCGGAGTGTGGTCCCCCAGGTCGTTGCTCTTGATGCCGCGGACAATGGCCAGCCGGTCCATCATCTTCGCCTGCCGCGGCATCAGGTCGCAGATCTGAATGCCTGCGACGTTGGTCGCCGTGGGACGGAACTCTCCGCGAATCTCCGGCGGGGCTTCCGGCTTCATGTCGTACATGTCGATATGGCTCGGCCCGCCGCGGAGCCAGACCATGATGACGGACTTGGTGCGTTTCGTTCTCTCGGAGCTGGCGGCGTCCCGTCCCCGCAGCACGTCCGCAAGCGTCAAGCCGCCGATGGCGAGGCCACCGACGCGGAGCATTTCCCGGCGGGTGATGCCGTCACAGAGCCGTGTTCCTTGGCCGAAAATGCTGAGAATGGCGGTACTCCATTTTCGTCGTAGCCACACGCGGCCTCGTGTGTTGGCTGGCAATTTGGACGGCGGTCAATGGAAGGTGCCTGCACGCGAGGCCGCGTGCGGCTACTTCTTTAGTCCCGGCGCGGCCAGGATGGTGACCACGTCCTTACCATCATCGGCATTCCAGACCTTGACCTCGCCGTCAAACGTGCCGCCGGCGATCCGTTTGGTGGGCAAATTGAAGGCGGCCGAGAGAACCCAGTCCTTGGCACCAGGGTACTCGCGGACTGCGGCTTGTTCCTTGGCCTTGAACTGGCGGACTTTTTGCTCGGCGGAGGAGGTGAGGAAGAATTCGCCGGCGGAGGTGAGCTTGTAGACCTCGCCGCCGAAGGCGAGCTCGCTGGTCTTGGCCGCGTCGGCGATTTTCCAGCGGTGGATCTTGTTGTCGCTGCCGGAGGAGTAGACTTCGGCGTTGTCCGGATGGAACAGGACGCCGCGGACCGCCTGCTGGTGGCCGGAGTAGGTGATGAGCAGCTCTCCCGTCTTGGCGTCGAAGACTTTGGCCGTCTTGTCACGGCTGGCGGAGGCGAGTTTCGACGCGTCGGCGTTCCAGGCGATGGCGAAGACCCAGTCGCTGTGGCTGGTGATGTTCAGCACGTCCTTGCCGTCCGCCACTTGAAAGACGCGGATCGAGCCGTCGGCAGCGGCCACGGCGATCTTGTCCCCCTGCGGGCTGAAGGCGCAGTCGAAAACGACGTCGCTGGTGGTGCCGAGGACCTTTTGCAGTTCGCCGGTGGCGGCGTTGAAGATCCGCACTTCCCCCAGCCGGCCGGGTGTGCCGCAGCCGACGGCGAGCAGGGTGCCGTCCGGGCTGAGGGCCAGGGCGAACGTCCGCTGGCCGACGTTGGCGATGCGGCGGATGAGAGCTCCGTCCACCGGGTTCCAAACCGTCACTTCGTGATATCCGCCGACATAAAGCTGCGTGCCGTCGTTCGCAAATGTGACGGCGGTGATCGGCATTGTGGCGGCATAGGCCGGGGGTGCGGCGGGATGCGTGGGGGGCGGGATGTAGCTGGCCAGCGGGGCCTTGGGATCGGGCCCGTCGAAGGCTGCCCCTTCTTCGATCCACTTCTTGATGAGGGCGATGGTCTCGGCCGGCAGCGGATCGCCGTCGAGTGGCATCCGCTCCTTCACGTCGCCGGAGGTGAGGCGGCGGAAGCCCTCGCTGCCGTCGACCATTTTGGCGAGAAACGCAGCAGTGGCCGATTCGCCAGGAGCGATGGCCCGCTCGTAGGTATCGATGCGGTAGGCCCCTTCCGCCTTCTTCGGCCCGTGGCAGGCTAGGCAGTTGTTGAGCAGGACAGGAGCGATGTCCTTCTTGAAGCTGACCTGGGCGGAAGCTTCGCTGGCCAGAAAAGCGAGAACAAGGAGGGTGAGGTGTCGGCGCATAGGGCGAACAATCTTGAGGGTTAGATACTAGCCCGACGCGCAAGCGAGGGTCTGGGTGCTTGCCCCGGCGGAATGACTCTGGCAGGCACAGCCTGCCCTACGTTAGTGTTGGAACAGAAATTCGTTGGTGTTGAGGATGGCCCAGCAGATGTCCTCTAGGGCGATGATCTTGTCTCCCTTGGCAGCGATGTGGCTGAGGCTGGCTTGCAGTTCCTTCTCCGTCGGCTTACGGCAGACGGCGGAGAGGTAAAGCTCGGTGATGATCTCGTTGTCGGGCTTGTTCGCGGCCAGGAGCTTGCGGAAGCGGTTGTTCTGGTCTCGGAGCTTGTTGTAAATCAGCGGGCCGTTGAAGAACTGGATCGCCATGCCGAGGTTCGAGTCCGTCGTCCGCTCGCACTGGCAAACCGTCTGCCGCTCCGGTTGGCCGAAGATTTTCAGGAACTCGTGCTTGACCAGGTCCGGGGCGGGAATTTGCGTCGCTTTCGTCCCCGCTGGCAGACCGGCGAACTGCTCGGGCAGCGCGGTGACGGCGCAGATGGCGTCCAGCAGTTGCTCCGCGCTCATCAGCCGCGGCTGATAGTGGGAGCAATATTTGACGTCGTCCTTGTTGAAGTCGTTGGGGCGGAAATCCGCCTGGTAGGTGCGGCTGTTGAGAATGGTCCGCATTACATGCTTGCGGTCGAAGCCATGCTCGGCAAAATCCTTGGAGAGAGCGTCGAGCAGGGCGGCATTGGCCGGCGGGTTCGATTCGCGGAAGTCGTCGTTGGGCTCGACGATGCCGCGGCCAAAAAGGTGGCTCCAGATGCGGTTGGCCTCAATTTTGCCGAAGAACGGGTTTTCCTTCTGCGTCAGCCAGCCGGTAAAGGTATTGCGGCGGTCGGCATCGGCGGGCGGGTCCACGTCCCCCTTGAGCGGCAGCCAGGGCTTCATCTGCTTGCCGGTGCGGGGCTGAGTCACTTCGCCCGCTTTGGCGGAGTAGATGAAGAACTCGTCGGGCCGAAGCGACTTTTTTCGCTGCACGCGGGTGAAGAACGCCGCCATGCCGTAATAGTTGTCCTGCGTCCACCGCTCGAACGGATGATTGTGGCACTTGGCGCATTGCAAACGCGAGCCGAGGAAGACCTGCGAAATGCTCTCCACGGCGTCGTTGGTGTCGGTAGCCGTGCGGTAGAAATTGGCGGCTGCGTTCTCGAGCGTGCTCCCCTGGGCACCGAGAAGTTCGCGGGCAAACTGATCATAGGGCATGTTGGTTTCGAACGAATGCTGCAGCCAGCGATGGTACTTGTAGACTCCCTCGCCGCCGATTTGAGTGCTGGTCATTTTCAGCAGGTCGCCCCATTTGAGCGCCCAGAACTTAGCGTACTCGGGCCGGTCGAGCAGCGAGTTGATCAGCTTGGCCCGCTTGTCCGGGGCGGCATCGGCCAGGAATTTCTGCGTTTCTTCGACGGTCGGCAGAATTCCGATGACGTCGGCGTGCACGCGGCGGAGAAACTCTTCGTCGCTGCACGTCCCCGAGGGGAGATACTGTAGTTGCTTGAGCTTGGCGTGGACCAGGTCGTCGATGTAGTTGTTCGACGGTGGGTTGGTCCAGGCGTAGTTGGGAATGTCTTTGACGAACGTCAGAAAGCAGGATTCGATGAATTCCATGTAGCGGACGACGATGGCCGCCTCGCCCCGGTTGTGGCCCACGACCAGGCCGCCGACGTTGACATCCGCGATTTCCGTATCGGAGCTGCTGTAGCAGGCCAGTTCGGTCACGTCTCGGATAGTGCCATCCGCGAAATGGGCCAACACGCAAATCTGCTGTGTATGGGCAGGCCGTTTCAGCAGCCGGCCGGTTGGGGGATAGACCTCGATTTTCACGCACTTCGGCGAGCCGTCTGCATCTTGCTTGCAGCCCTGAGCAATCCAGTCTCGCATGACGGTGTAAGCGGCGTCCCCCTTCTTGAGCTTCATCCCGCCGCCGTGCGGCACTTTCATCAAGGGCTTGGCGAGGAGCAAGCTTTCATCGGGGGAAAGGACATTCGTGCGGCGGCCGAGATCCTCGCGGATCAGAGTGAGCTTATCGACGGTCGAGTCGAAGGCCCGCAGCGAAAGACGGAACCCACCCTTGCCGCTCGGCGAACCGTGGCAGGCCCCGGCGTTGCACCCTTGCTTGGATAGGGCGGCCAGCATGTCGTACTCGAAAGAAACCGCTTGCGGAGTTGCCTGAGCACTGACCTCCACAGTGGACTTCGTGGTTTGCCCGCCGACGGTAATCGTAATCTCCGCGTTTCCGTCTTTGTGCGGATGGGCCACCGTATTGTCCACCGACACAATCGCGGCATCGCTCGACGCGAACTGGGCAGCGCGGGTCAGATCCTGCACCTGACCGTCCGCATAAATGCCCGTGACGACTAGTTGCATCTTGCGGCGCGGCCCTTGGAGCTTGAAGGCAGCGGGAAAGACCTCAATCTTCGTCGGAGTGCCGACGTTGACGGGCTCGAGAGCTTCTTCGGCGCGAAGCGTTGGACACAAAAGCGCGAAACCGCAAGTAAGCGCGGTCAATGCGAGGAGTATCTGTCGTTTCATGCCAAAGTCCTTTTCGTAACGAACGCGTGGTTGGGTCGTTTCTCTACTTGAAGTTACTTCGTTTCAATCGCCACATTCGGGCTGTCAATCGTCACGTCCTGGGCGGCGTATTTGGTAGTTGCGGTGACGGCCAATTCGGTGAAGTTTCCCTTGGCGGCGTCGGCCGCGGCGGAAAGCTCGATTTCCATTTCATTTTGATCGGGGGCGAACGTGGTCTTCTCTGGGGCAGTGACGCCGGCCGGGAGCTTCTTGAATTTCACGTCTACGGGCTGCTTGTCGTCCCCTCGGCGGGTGAGGATGATTTTGACTTTCTGCTTCTGGCCGGCGGTTATCGGGCCAGCCGGGACGATGACCGCGGCAAGCGGAGTGATGACATTGAAGCCAATTTCTCCCGAGACTATCGCCCTGCCGTTGCCGGCCATTTCTGCATAAGTCAAATAGCGAAAGACATGCCGCCCCTCGGCCATGTCTTTGGGGCCTTTGAGGATGATGTCGTACGTCTCCTTCGGCCCGTTTCCATTCCGTTTGATTTCCGCGGTGATGCCGGCAGGGATGCCTAGGGGCATGACCGTCAGTGGCACATCTTTGAAGTTGGCATCCGTTCGGTCAAAGGTGAGGACCATCTGTGTCTGGCCGATTTGCCGGGCGAAGTTAACTTCGGACTTATCTGGCGTGACGTTGTAGAACATGGGCGAATCGGGGAGTGCCGAGACAGCTACCATGCCGTCCAGCCAGGTCGGAGGAAGCGGCGACTGTGGCTTGGCGGCTCGGAGCTTGAGGGTGCTGTTTGCGGAAGCGGTTAGCTCGCGTCCGTCGACCGTTGCCTTGCCGACGACGTGGATTGGAAGGAATTCCGCATCAGCCAGATCGCGGGGGGCGACGACGTACATCTTCACTTCTGCCCCCTTTTCGGGAATGACGTTGTTGAAGACTTGCCAGCCGGCATGCGATGACTGGATGCCCAGCGTGACAGGCCCGTCATAGCCGTTGCGAGCGACTTGCACGTCGAGTGTAAAAGCGCCGCCATTCTTGGGAAGCGAGATTCTGGTGCGGGTCGCCGGTTCGTTCTTGAGGTTGAGGGCAAACGAGTTGCCGGTGCGGGCTTCGACCCGATAGGTGTATTCCGATCCGCCGCGGCCGAGCAGGTCTTCGACCCTTAATGTGAGGAGGCCGGTTTCCGTGGCGACGAAGGTGAGCGTCTCCTCCTCTCCTTCGCTGACTGCCGTCTCCGCCAATTGGCCGCCGGCAGCATTTAGTAGCTTCATGGTCAGGATGGCGGGGGAATGCAGGCTGCGGGTAGCGGCCCGGAAGGTGAGTCGCGTCCCTTTGACGACAGGGAACTGAAACAGGTCAAAATCCTTCGGCGCTTCGAGCTTTCCGCTGATGGCGCTGGGAAGCGAAATGGCTGTGAACGCCGCGGGCTGGTCGGCGGGAGCCGTTTCGATGGATTCGGCAAGGTCGGTCACCGCAATGGGTGCGAAGCCGCTCGACAGGCCACCGGGAAGTTTGGCGCTGAAAAAGGTGCGATTTCCCAAAGCAGCGAAGGGACCGGGGACAATCGAGGCGGGAATGCCCGCGGCGAATGGACCCGCTGCCGCGATTTGCCCCGCGCCACCTGCCTGAACTCCCAGAGGGAATGGCGTCGAGACGAGCGGAAAGTCACCAATCCGCAACCTATATTTGCCGCCGGCTTTGTAGCGATTATCGCGGAGCTCGATGACATAGACGCCGTCGGCGGGAAAGGTCTGGCTGATGCGGCAGTCCGCACCCAGCGACAGGTCGTCGTCAATCATGGCGATTTCCTGACCGAACGCATTGATAACCCTCAGCACCGGATCAAAGTCCGAGCCGAGCCGCGTCGCCACAACCTCCAAAGACAGCCGCTGGCCGGCTTTGGCGGTGAATTTGTAGAAGTCAAAAACCGGGCCTTCACTGGTTCCGTCGACTGCCGCCTGGGGTGGAATTTCCTGCGCGGTTTCCACGGTGTGATTGTTGCCGTTGTCTGCCACGCTCGGCAGGTCGTCGATCATCAAGTACAGCGGTTCGCTCTGCCCTTCGCTGGTCGTGACAATGAGCGCCCCTACGCCACAGGCCGCCTCCGGCGGAAGTGTAATCTTGCAAACCAGCGAAGTTTTCCCCTTTGCGTTGGCATCGCCCGGCACCGTCTCAATCGTTGCGGGAAAACTGCTCCAGACCTTGAGCGGCTGATCGAGCTTGCTGCCGGTGAGCGTGATATCGGTCGTTTTTCCCGGAGCAGCGGCTGCCGGAACTGCTTGCGTCAATCCAGGCTGTCCAAACGCACTTGGGCCAACTGCTAGTAATGCTATGGGGGCAAGCAAACTGGCACAGCGCAGCATGAGCGGCGGGAGAGGCATATCAGGCTCGGCGAAAGGCGGGAATACTGAGGTGGGAACAAAGCCGCGGGTCAGCGGCTGTGCCATAGACGTAAAACATACCCTAGCGGCAAGTCAATTGCCACTAGCGGTCCGCCTCCCTGCGGCAATCTCCCATTGTGCGCAACAAGGGGTAAAGGGTCAACGAAAAACTCGGTGTCTACTTCTTGTTTCCGATGGCGTCGGATCGCGCAGCGGATTTGACTTGTTAGGATAGAGACCAGTTCGCAACGCCGGCAGGAGCAAACAGCATGTGGAAATTGACTAAATGGCTGGGACTATCTTTGGTTTTGACCGTGACGATTTCGCAAACGCACGGCGCTGATTCTGTGACCTTGGAGAATGTAAAGGACCCTGGCGAGAACCGCAGCGACGAGCCGCTGGCGAGAGAATTCTCGTTGGAGAAAGGAGTAGCTTTTCTCGATTCGGCCGCCCTGCAATGGCAGAAGCAGCGGCAGTGTTTCACTTGTCATACCAACTACGCCCATCTCTATGCCCGACCTTCCGTGAGTGCCGATGCGCCGGTGGCCAAGGAGGTCCGCAAATTCGCCGAAGAGCTCATCGATAAGCGCTGGGCGGAGAAAGGCCCCCGTTGGGATGCGGAAGTGGTCGCCACCGGCGCTGCCCTGGCGTTTAATGATGCCGCAACGACCGGCAAACTTCATCCGCTCACGCGCCAGGCCCTGGACCGAATGTGGACTCTGCAACGTGAGGATGGCGGCTTTACCTGGATCAAGTGCGATTGGCCCCCCATGGAGTCCGATGATCACTATGGCGCGACCTTGGCCGCCATTGCCGTCGGCCGCGCTCCCGAGAAATATGCCCAAACCGCGGCTGCCGCAAAGGGGATTGAGAGTCTCCAGCGGTATCTCCACAAAAATCCCGGCCCGACGCTACATCACCGCGCGATGGTGTTATGGGGAGCCAGCCATGTGGAAGGGCTGCTATCGAACGAAGAGAAGCAAGCGATTGTGAAACAACTTTGGGATCTGCAGAAACCGGACGGCGGCTGGGGACTGGCCACACTGGGTGATTGGAAACGGGCCGACGAAACCCCGCAAGACACCGAGCATAGCGACGGCTATGGAACGGGATTCGTGGTTTTCATTCTCCGCCAGGCCGGTGTTCCCGCCGGCGATCCGCGGATACAGAAGGGAATTGCCTGGCTGAAGGGGAACCAGCGGGAAAGCGGACGCTGGTTCACGCGCTCGCTGCATAAGGACAGCAAACACTTCATCACCCACGCGGGAACGGCATTTGCCATCATGGCGATTGGCGCCTGTGAAGAAAAAGATAGCAACACAGCCACCGGGAGGATCGAGCCGCCGGCCAATTTCACCGCGCTCTTTAACGGCAAGGATCTAGCCGGCTGGCGCGGGGGCAACACGTTCGATCCGGCCAAACTGGCCGCCATGCCGGAAGCCGAGCGCAAGGTGCAGATCGAAAAGTGGACCGCATCGATGAAAGAACATTGGCGGGTTGATAGTGGCGAACTGGTCAACGACGGCAACGGGGACTACGCCACGACAGAGAAGGATTACGGCGACTTCGAATTGCTGGTGGACTACAAGACAGTGGCCGGCGCGGATTCGGGCATTTACCTGCGAGGTTGTCCGCAAGTGCAAATCTGGGACATCAACCAGCCGAGCCGCGCGGAGAACCCAGACCGGAATCCCAACAAGGGCTCGGGAGGGCTTTTCAATAATACTCCCCGAACGCCCGGCAGAGATCCACTGGTCGTCGCCGACAAGCCCTTTGGCGAGTGGAATCACTTTCGCATTCTGATGGTCGAGTCGCAAGTCAGTGTCTGGCTCAACGAGAAACTGGTGGTGGACCACGCGGTCATGGAAAACTACTACGACAAGGACCGCAAGCTCCCTGTTCCACGCAGCGGCCCGATCCAATTGCAAACTCACGGCGGCGAAATCCGCTGGAAGAACATCTTCCTTCGCGAGATCGGCGGGGCAGAGGCCCGGAAGATCCTGGCTGAGCACAGTAAGGCGAGCGGAAGTGAAAAATAGTCCGCCCACGAAGCGGGCGGACTACGCCTGCACACGGAATGTGCCGGCTATTTTATTACTTCACGCAGCCGCATTCGCCCGTCGGGCAGCAAGAGCAGGAGTTGCAGACGCAAGCCCCTGTCTCGCAGCAGCCGCAGTTTGGGACGCAGCAGGCTCCCTGGCAACAGCCGTCGGCGCAGGCCGGGGCCTTTGCGGGAGCAGCGGTGGAAAATAGCGAGACGAGAAAGATCAAGAAAGCGCGCATAAAATCTCCAACGTAAATGGCAAACTCAAATCAAAACAGAAACGCTGTTTGACGAGCCCATTAAATCCGCCAGACGCAGTAGAGAATGCGCAGTGGTGGAGATTCGTGACGGACTTCCGTTAGCAGAGGATGTCCAAGATTTTCCGGAGGTGCTGCGGCAGCTTGAACGGAGGGCATCCACTGCGGCAGCGGCCCTTTGGGGCCGGGCGGTTCCCTCTTGGGCAGATTCGCCGGCGCATTTGGCGAGGCTGCCACACAGCAGCAGGAGCCGAGCGCAGGAGCGGCCTGGGAGCATTCGCGAGAAGCGGTCTGGCAGCAAGATGAACCGCAATTCTCAAGGGACAGTGATGTTGCAGACTCTTCGCAACAGCGGCCGTTAGCAGTCCGTGGGCCACATTCGCAGTCGCCGCACGGACAAACCTGCAGCCAGGTCGGAACCCCGAATCCTTGCGCGGCCAGCGCCCAGACGGCGAGCCAAAGGGAGGCGGTAATGTGAGTCTTGGGACGCATCATGGCAATTATTCGTACGCCGCCAACGGAAGGCAAGTTCAGTCTGTATAATCCTGTCTTCACTAACCCTCTCCCCCAGGAACACCCCATGAGCCGCCTCCTTTCCTTCACCGCACTCCTCTGCATCCTTGCTCTCGCCGCCCCGCTCCTCAACGCCGAGGACAAAGAGAGTAAAGACGGCTTTCAGGCCCTCTTCAACGGCAAGACGCTGGAAGGGTGGTCCGGGAATGAGAAATTCTGGTCCGTGAACGACGGCACCATCACCGGTCAGACGACTGCGGACAATCCGACCAAGGGGAACACGTTCCTCATCTGGAAAGATCAGGTCGGCGATTTCGAATTGCGTCTGAAGTTCAAGATTGTCGGCGGTAATTCGGGCATCCAGTATCGCAGCTCGGACAAGGGGAACCACGTTGTCCATGGCTACCAGGCGGATATCGACTCCGGCGACCAGTACATCGGCATCCTCTACGAAGAAGGCCGCCGCGGCATCCTGGCCGAGCGGGGGAACAAGGTAGAAATCAGTGAGGGGGGCGAGAAGAAAATCGTCGGCAAAACCGAGGACTCCGCCGCCATTCTCAAGGACATCAAAAAGGAAGACTGGAACGAGTACGTCGTCATCGCCAAGGGAAACCACCTGATCCAAATTATCAACGGCCACACCACCGTCGACGTGATGGACGGGGAGAAGGCCAAGTCCGCCTCCAGCGGCATCCTGGCCCTGCAGCTTCACGCCGGCCCGCCGATGAAAGTGCAGTTCAAGGACATTGAGCTGAAGAAGCTGAAATAGTCGATACTTTGGGGCATAAAAAAATGGCCGCAGTCATTTAGACCGCGGCCATCGTTGCTTAGAAACCTTCCGGTCCCTTACTTCGCCGGCTCATCCAGCAGCAGGCTCACCGCCGCATCCAGAGTCGGATACGGATGGAGTCCCACATACTGGAGCCGCACTTTGCCGGTGCGATCGATGAACAAGGTCGTGGGATAGCCTTGGAACTGAGGAACTTGTTTTTGGGTCGCGGCGTCCCCGAGCATGCAGGTGTAGTTCATCTTGTTGTTCGCCATGAAATCACGGGTCAGCTTGACGGCCTCTTCTTTTCCGCCGTTTTCATAGCCCAGTCCAATGATTTGCAAGCCTTGTTTCTCATACTTCGTTTGCAACCTCACGAAGGAGGGAATCTCCGCCCGGCACGGCGGGCACCAGGTTCCCCAAAAATCCACGACCACGACTTTTCCCTTGAGATCGGCCAGCTTGACCGTCTTATCGTCCAGATCGGGGAGCGTGAAGTCGAAGGGATAGGACTGGAAGGATGCCATTTCATTCCGAACTTCCTCCTTGACGTGGGCAATGGCCGCCGCGTCGCGGGCAACGGCGGCTTCGTCCAGTCCCTTACGCCAGGCCGCGAATTCGGGCATCGCCCGGACGGCAACCAGGTCGGAGTCAATGTCGAGCTGGTTGGTATCCGCAAAGCCGGCCGCGAAGGCTTCTTGGAGCGCCAAGAAGGCCGCATTGGCATCACCGCTCATCGACAGCGCACAAGCGTCGTTGTAAATCGCTCCCCCCACCGCGGCCTGCTCTTGCGGCGAAAGCTGGGGAAATTGCCTCCGCAGCTCGCGGGCGTATTTGGCCGACTCTTGAAAGCTCTTGTACGCTTCTGCCGCGTTGCCCTGCTGCACTTGCTGAAAGCCCCGCTGCTGCCCAGCCGCCATCCGTTGCCCCAATTCGTCCCGGCTGAGGGCGGTCAGGGCCGGATCGGCAGCCGCACCGTTTGCCGCATTGGTATTGGCGGCGGGTGGAACTGCCTTGGCCGGAGTGGAGGGTGCCACCGAGGAAGCAGCCGCCGCCGGCGCGGGAGTGGGAACGGGAGTTTTGACAATAGGCGTCGGGATGGGAGCCGGTGCCTTGGGACCGCCGCAACCAGCCAGCAGGACGAGAAGAGAAACTGACAACAGGCCGAGAGTTCGTGACATTGCCTGGCTCCAGCGAGAAAGGAATCGGGTTCTTCGAAAATGGGGTCTGAGCTTCCTTGCGTCCTCGTCTCCATCCGAAGGTGCCTGGATTGTGGCAGGACAAACAGCCCTCTGTCAAATGGCAGCGAGAGAATCTTGGGTGCGGGGGGGCCATTCGCGGCCCCCCCTTCAGCCGCGGCAGCGGCGACCAGAACCAAGCCCAGAGCGCAAGCTGTGGGGAGAGGTTGCCACCGGCTCGGAAACCCCGGCAGGGGTGAAATAATTGGCGGCCCTCAGGTGCGATTGACATTGGCGAGTTTCGGCCCAATGTCGCACCCGCCCTTCTGTCGCCGCTGCCGCGGCTCTGGCGATGGTCTGGCCTCGTCACTCATAGCTTGCGCTATGGGCTGGAATCTGCCGCCGCTACCGCGGCTGAAAGCAGGAGAAGGAGGGCGGCCTCCCCCGTCACCTTCCCTCAAAGAATCCAGGCATGCCTTCAAGCAGGATGAAAAAGCTTGGATAGTTGAATGCTTTATATCGCCAATAACACATTGCGAAGTAGAGAGCGAACGTGAACGCCGCAAGACAGATCAAGATCATCGCGGGCTCAAAGGCAAAACAGGCGATGGAAAGCAACCATGCCTCAAGACCGAGAAAGACGACGATAGTTGACGCTGCCCATTGCTGACGCAAAGAGACCGCAATCGTGAGCAAGCTGAGATGGGTCAAGGCAAGCACGATTCCCGCGATGCTCGACCACATGTCCAGAGCGGGGTCAGCTTCAGCTGTGGTCCAACTCCAAACAACTACGGTAATCCAAAATCCACTGAGGCTAACAAGGCCGACGGACACAATTCCAGTCAGAACCCACGGCATCGGCGGCGCGAGGTTGGATTTCTCCGTCGAACTGTGCTGCTTGCGGGAGGCGATTACCATTTGCTATCCAAGAAGTCCCTGCACTACCTTCCCATGCACGTCCGTCAGCCGGAAGTCGCGGCCTTGGAAGCGGTAGACGAGGCGGGTGTGGTCGATGCCGAGGCAGTGGAGTGCGGTGGCTTGGAAGTCGTGGACGTGGACCGGGTCGCGGGCGATGTTGTAGCAGTAGTCGTCGGTTTCGCCGTAGGTGATGCCGGGCTTGATGCCGCCGCCGGCCATCCAGAGGGTGAAGCAGCGGCCGTGGTGGTCGCGGCCGTAGTCGGTTTTGGTGAGGGCCCCTTGCGAGTAGACGGTGCGGCCGAATTCGCCTCCCCAGATGACCAGCGTTTCGTCGAGCAGGCCGCGGTCCTTGAGGTCCTTGATGAGGGCGGCGGAGGGGCGGTCCACGTCGCTGCACTGGCCGCGAATCTGGCCGGGGAGGCTGCTGTGCTGGTCCCAGCCACGGTGCATGAGCTGGATGAAGCGGACGCCGCGCTCCGCCATTTTGCGGGCCAGCAGGCAGTTGCGGGCAAAGCCGCCGTCGACGCCGTCCTCCCTGATGCCGTAGAGCTCAAGCGTTTCCTTCGATTCGCCGGCCAGGTCGGTCAGCTCGGGGACGCTGGTCTGCATGCGGTAGGCCATTTCGTACTGGGCGATGCGGGTGGCGATTTCCGGGTCGCCGAAGGATTGCTCCGCCAGGGCGTTGAGCTGGCCGACACCGTCGAGCATCTCGCGGCGGGCCGGGCCGTCGATGCCCGGCGGGTTGGAGAGGTAGAGCACCGGATTTTCACCGGCCCGGAAGCGGACCCCCTGGTGGGTGGACGGGAGAAAGCCCGCCCCCCACAGGCGGCTGAAGATCGGCTGGTCGGTCTTGTTGCCGGAGCCTTGCGAGATCATCACGATGAACGAGGGAAGGTTGTTGTTCTCGCTCCCCAGGCCGTAATCGAGCCAGGCCCCCAAGCTCGGCCGCCCCGGCTGCTGGCTGCCGGTCTGCAGGAAGGTAATGGCCGGGTCGTGGTTGATCGCCTCGGTGTTGAGCGTTTTGACGATGGCGATTTCATCCGCCACCGAGCCGATGTGCGGCAGCAACTCGCTGACCCACGCGCCGGACTTGCCGTGCTGGTCGAACTTGAAGATGGACGCGGCGCAGGGGAACGACTTCTGGCCCGACGTCATGCCGGTTACTCGCTGCCCCATGCGGATCGAAGCGGGAAGCTCGGTGCCGTTGTATTCCTTGAGCTTCGGCTTGTAGTCGAAGAGGTCGATGTGGCTCGGGCCGCCGGACATGACGAGATAAATCACTCGTTTGGCCTTGGGGGCGAAGTGGAGTTTGTCGAGAGCGCCGGGGCGGACGCCGCCGCGGGGGATTTTCTGACTATTCTTGCTGTCCGCTGCGAACAGCATGGGGTTGAGCAGCGAGGCAAGTGCCGACGTGCCGATACCTGTAGCCGTGCGGCCGAAGAAGTGGCGGCGGGTGAGGAGCTGCTGGTGGTGCAAGATTGGATTCATGGTTCGACTCTATCCTTTGGTCAATGTTTCATCGAGGTTCATCAAGGAGCTGGCCACAATGCTCCAAGCCGCCAGTTCCGCCACGTCGAGCGACTCGTCACGGGACGCCTCACCGACCGACAGGAGCTTCTTCGCGGCTTCAGGAGATGCTTTGAAGCGAGCAAGCTGTTTCTCGTAGATGCCGCGAAGTACCGCGAATTCAGCAGGCGATGGCGCACGAGCAAGTGTGCTGCGAAAGGCAAACTTCAGTCGCTCTTCGATACTCGTGCCGCCTTCCTTGATAATCCGCTCGGCGAACTTGCGGTTGGCTTCGACGTAGGTTGGGTCGTTCATCAGGACGAGGGCCTGCAACGGCGTGTTGGTCCGGGCGCGGCGGACGTTGCAGGTTTCGCGGTCGGGGGCGTCGAAGGTCATCAGGCTGGGGGGCGGAGCGGTGCGTTTCCAGTAGGTGTACATCGTCCGCCGATAGAGATCCTCGCCGTGGCTTTGGCTATACTCCTGAGCCGTCCAATTCTTGCCGTCGGACCGCGAAGCCAGCTCTTCCCAAATCCCCGCCGGCTGATAGGGAGAGACGCTGTTGCCGCCGATCTTGCGATTCAGCAGACCGCCGAGGAACAGGGCCTCGTCCCGGATGAACTCCGCCTGCAAACGATGCCGCGGCCCGCGAGCGAGGAGGCGGTTTTCGGGGTCTCTGGCTTTGAGGTCGGGAGTGATCACGGACGATTGCCGGTAGGTGCTGCAGGTGACAATGCGGCGGATGTGCCGTTTGACGTCCCAGCCGTCTTCACGCCCACGCAAGGCCGTGGGCGTGCCACCCATAAAGTCCGTCGCCAGCCAGTCGAGGAGGTCTGGATGTGTCGGCAATTCTCCTTGAGTGCCAAAGTCTTCCGAAGTCTTCACGAGGCCCATGCCAAAGAACATCTGCCAGTAGCGGTTGACCGTCACGCGGCTCATGAGGGGATGCTGCGGATCAATCAGCCATTTGGCGAGGGCAAGGCGGTTGTGGGTGGCACCCTCGGGGAGTGGCGGCAGGAAGGAAGGGACGTTGGGCGTGACTTTGTCCCCCGGTTTGTCGTAAGCACCTCGAACCAGGACAAAGGTCTCTCGCGGCTTAGGCATGTCTTGCATGACCATGACGGTGGGAACGTTCTTCTCCAGGTCCTCCCGCTCCTTCTTGAATCTCGCCATTTGCTCGTTCAGCTTCTCGAATTCCGGCGAGACCTTTTCGCGATAGTGCTTCTTCACCGCGGCGGCTTGGGCATCGGTTCGCTTGTCGGCAGCAACCGACAGAGCCGTCGCCACTTCCGCCGGCAACACGTCCGTCAGTTGCGGCTTGGCGACCGAAGCGACAGCCAACCGGAACCGGCCGATCTGATGCTGAGAGAACTGAGACTGAAAATCCAGCGTGACTTTGATTTCTCGCGGCGAACCGAGTGCCAGCGGCTCGGTCAGCGTGAACATCGCTTGATGAGCCTTGCCGACTTCCGGATAAATCCCCCATCCGTCAGCCGGATTGTCGGTCAGCACACCGCCGATTTGATATTCCTTCTGGCTGAAGTCCGCCTCGGCTGCTTTGATAGGAAGGTTGAGCCATTCGCCATCTCCCTTGGCATCGGTGCGAAGAGCGATCTTGATGCCGGTCATCACGATGTTGCCGTTCGCACTCCGTCCTGCACCTTTCATCGGCAAGCTGTCGTCTGGCAGAGCTTCCAGTCTCAGCGCGGTGACTTGTTTCCGTTCCGGCCGCAACAGCAGCCGAATCTCGTACGTTTCTTTGTCCGGATTTTTTCCTTCCGCCAGATAGGAGCCGTCCGGCATTTTCTTTATGGTGGCTCCTCCCTTGGAAACGACTTCGCTCACTTCACCGAATTGCCAGGCATTCTTGGCATCCTCCAGAGCGGACGCTTCCCACTTCACCTGAGCCGCATCGACTTCCGGCAGCGGGCTGACAAGTCGCTTTTCCAAGTCGGCAATGCTCGACGCGATTGCCGCGATGAGTTGGTCCTGACCCGGCCGCGGGGCCTTCATCAGCGGAGCGGCGTTTCCCTTGCTGCCGTCAAGGCCGTTTTCCGGCAGCGTATTGAAGAAGGCATAGAGCGAATAGAAGTCCTTCTGCGTCAGCGGATCGAATTTGTGGTCGTGGCACTGCACGCAGCCGAGGGTGAGGCCGAGGAAGACGGTGCCGGTGGTGTTCACGCGGTCGACGATGTACGCATTGAGATACTCTTGCGGAATCGCTCCCCCTTCAAAGTTGATCATGTTATTCCGGTTGAACCCGCTGGCGATTTTTCGGCGCAGGTTGTCCGCCGGGTCGTTTGTCTCCGGCAAGAGATCGCCCGCAAGTTGTTCGACGGTGAACTGGTCGTACGGCAAGCCGCGATTAAACGACTCAATCACGTATTCCCGCCAGCGGGTCATGTCCCGCCCGCTGTCGATGTGATAGCCATGGGTATCGGCGAAGCGGGAAGCATCCAGCCAGTCCACCGCCATCCGTTCGCCATGAAAGGGAGACGCCAGCAGCCGATCGATGAGACGTTCGTAGGCATCGGGGCTGGCATCGGCGAGAAACGCATCGACTTCCGCAATGGTCGGCGGCAGTCCGGTCAGATCGAGCGTGGCCCGGCGGATGAGCGTGGTCTTTTCGGCTTCGCGGCTGGGCTTCAGGCCGCTGGCGTCGAGCCGGGCGGAAATGAAGAAGTCAATTTCTCCGCGAGGCCAGGATTTGTCCTTCACGTCCGGAAGCGCGGGCTTCTTGGGAGCAGAGAACGCCCAGTGGGTCTGGTACTTCGCCCCTTCGGCAATCCACTGTTTGAGAAGTTCTTTCTCAGCATCGGTCAGTTTTTTCTTCGTCTCCGGCGGCGGCATCCGCAAGTCGTTGTCGGTGGAATTGATACGGGAAATCAATTCGCTCGCCTCTGGCTTGCCCGGAACAATGGAGAGTTCCCCCGATTCTGCCTTGCCAATCGCCGACTCTCGCATGTCCAGTCGCAGCGTTGCCTTCCGCTCCGCGGCGTCAGATCCGTGGCAAGCGAGGCAGTTGTTGGCCAACAAGGGGCGTATCTGACGGTTGTAGTCGACCGGCGCATTCTTGGTCGCGGCTGGCTCGTCGGCGAAACCGCCAGCGAGCGGTAGGGCAACTAAGAATGTGGCTATCGAGCGCGAAAAACGAGGCATCGTTTTCGTCCTTCATGGAGGCGGGGCCGGCGAAACGCAAACCGGGGATGTCCTGCTATTATAGCCGAACCTCCCAGCCGGTTGACCCAACACCATTGCTGGATCGGAATTGCCATGAATTCTCAAAGTACTCAGTTCCGCCCCGACCTCGTTGCTCCTTCGGCATTCATCGCCCCGGGAGCAACGGTGCTGGGGGATGTGACGGTTGGCGAAGAGTCCAGCATTTGGTTTGGAGCAGTGATTCGGGGCGACTGTGAAGCGATCCGCATTGGCCGGCGGACCAACATTCAGGATCTGTGCATGCTCCATGCCGATCCTGGTTTTCCCTGCACTCTCGGGGATGGCGTGACGGTGGGGCACGGGGCCATCGTGCACGGGGCAACCGTGGAGGACGACGTGCTGATTGGCATGAAGGCGGTTGTGATGAACGGCGCGAAGATCGGCCGGGGCAGCATCGTAGCCGTGGGGGCTATTGTGCCCGAAGGGATGGAGATTCCGCCCGGCAGCATCGCTATGGGGCAGCCGGCGAGAGTGAGGCGGGAGGCCGAAGAGCGGCATCTCGTGCAGATTCGCCATGCTGCGGAGCACTATGTGCAGGCGGGGAAGTTATACAAGGGAATCACTTCTTCGTCCCCACCAGCACCCCGCAGTGGATGAGCGTGGGGATGACCTTTGCACTCGTCAGGCCACATTCGGTGAGCCAGGCGCGGTATTCAGCGGCGCTGTAGGCGCGCCCTTCAGTGAGCGTGAACAGCGCCGCCGAATAGAGGGCAACCGGGAGCGGGCCGTCGAGCGTGTCGGCCAGGAAAACGTCGTGAATCAGCAGCTTGCCGCCGGACGGAATCGCGGCGGAACAGCGGCGGAGGAGGTCGCGGCACTGGGGGACGTCCCAGTCGTGGAGGACGTTGGAGAGCAGGACCGCATCGCAACTGGGGAGGGCATCCTTGAACATGTCGCCGGCCACGCACGTCAACCGGTCCGCAACGCCGTAGGCGGCTGCCATCTCGGCGGTGACTTTGAGGACTTCGGGGCCGTCGAGGACGGTCGCGGTGAGCTGCGGGTGCTTTTGCAAGAGGGCAATGCTATAGATACCGGTCCCGCCGCCGACATCGAGTAGATGTTTGATCCCTTCGAGCGGCACATTAGCGGCCAGATGGGGAGCGACGTTCTTGGCTCGGCCGGCCAGGGACAGAGTCAACCGACGGGCCGAAGCCTCTTGCTCCATGGCCGAATCGATGCCTTCGCGAAAAATGAACGCCGTCCCTTCCTTCGCCGCGGCGCTCGCCGGCTTGTTCGACTTGAGCCGCTCGAGCATTTCCAGCACTCCGGGGTTCTGCGAGGCAAGACCCAAATAATCGCTCACGTCGAAGGGCTGGCCGGCGACGAGATGGTCCTTGGCCAGAGCGGAGAGTTCCAGATTCCCCCAGGATTCGACAATCAGCCCCATCGCTCGCAGCGTGGTGAACAGGACCGACGCCGGGCGTGACGCCAAACCGATTTCCCGCCGCACATCATCGTGAAACATGGGGTGCTGGGCCAACTTTTCAAAGACCTTCAAATGGGCCGCCGCCGCAACCAGCAGTTCCGTGCCAAAGCTGCCGCGGAAGTGCTCGAAGATAGGAGTGGGATCGGTCGAGGGAAGGTCGAGTGCGGAGAGGGGCATGTTGCTTTCCTGCAAGTCACATCTTCTCCACGACGCCGATGCCCAGCAGCGACAACCCCTGCTTGATCGTTCGAGCCGTCAGGTCGGAAAGGATGAGGCGCGTAGTGCGGCTCCCCTCGGTGTCGGCTTTGAGGACCGGACAGTATTCGTAGAATGTGAAGTAACTTTTGGTCAGGTCGAAGAGGTATGCCGTCAAATGGTGCGGCATGTAGTCCGCCTCGGTCTCGGCGAGCGCCTCGGCGAAGCGGAGGAGCATCAGGGAGAGGGGCCGCTCGGCGGGATGCGTCAAAATGAGCAAGGTATCCCGGAGCACCGAAAGGGCGATGCCGCCGCGGGCGAAGATGCTGCGGACCCGGGCATAGGAATACTGCATATACGTGGCGGTGTTCCCTGTCTTGGCGAGCATTTTCTCGGCGTCGAATTCGTAGTCGGTGGTCCGGTTGTGGGAAAGATCCGCGTATTTGAGCCCTCCCAGGCCAACCACTTCGGAGATGTTTCGCCGCTCTTCTGAGGAAAGCGCCGGCCCGCTGGGATTTGCGTCGTCGTTTTCGCTGACGACTTTTAGCGCCTGGCTGACCGCTTCGTCGAGCAGCCCTTCCAGTCCCACAGTGTCGCCGCTGCGAGTCTTGTAGGGCTTGCCGTCTTTCCCCATGACGGTGCCAAACTTGATGTGCTGCAGTTCCACCGAGTCATAGCCCCATTTTCGAGCTGCCGCGAAGAGCTTGTCAAAATGGTCGCTCTGCCGATGGTCCACAACGTAGAGAATCGCATGCGGCTGCCAGGTTTCCATGCGATAGGCAATGGTGGCAAGGTCCGTCGTCGAATAGAGAAAGGCTCCGTCCTTTTTCTGCACGATCATGGGAGCTTCAAAGCCCTCCAGAAAAACGCAGATCGCTCCCTGGCTCTCCTGGGCCAGCCCCTTCTTTTTCATATCCTCGACGACTGCCGCCAGCCGGTCGTGATAGAAGCTTTCGCCGTGCTCGTAGTCGAACTTGACATCCAGCCGGCTGTAGACTTTCTGGATTTCATCGCGGCAATGCGGAAGGAATTCGTGCCAAAGTCGATGATTCTCGGCATCGTCGGCATGGAGCTTGGCCGTTTCGGCGAGGACCGCTTCGTCGATAGAAGCGTGCTCCTGCACGAGCTTGGAAAGCGATACATCCTGCTCAACTGCCGCAATCTTGCCTTTCAGCGAGGCAATTTCCTCGGCCAGTTCCTCTGCTTGCTTCAAACAGCGCCTGACCGCGTCGTTCGCCTTCTTGCTGACGGCTTTATCGGCGGACTTCGACAGGGTTTTCTGCTCGTCCACTTCTTTGTGCTTCGCCGCCAGCCGCCTCTCGGCTTCGGGGAGGCTCTTCAAACTCTCGCGATACTCCACCAACTTGCTGACCAGCTTGTAGAGCCGGCTGAGTTCGGCCACGGGATTCGTTTGAAACTGCGCTTGATCGACCCAGTGCTTATAGCCGTAGATGATCATCCCGAACTGGGTTCCCCAGTCGCCGAGATGGTTGTCGCTAATGACCTTGTGCCCGAGGAAGCGGAGCGTCCGGGCCAGTGAATCGCCGATGACCGTGCTGCGAATGTGCCCCACATGCATCGGCTTGGCGACGTTGGGGGAGGAGTAATCAACGACATAAGTCCGCGGGTTCTTCGCAGCATCAATTCCCAGACGCTCATCGGTCGCCGCCATCCGCAAAGCAGCCGCCACCCATTCATCCCGCAGCCGCAAATTGATAAATCCTGGCCCCGCGATTTCCGGAGGAGCAACGAGATCATCGAGCCTCGCAGCCGTGACAATCTGCGTGGCTACGTCCCGCGGCGATTTCCCCAGCACCTTTCCCAGCGGCATGGCGAAATTGGCCTGGTAGTCGCCGAATTTTGGATCCTGCGCGACTCGAATTAGCTCTAGCAGTTCGGATACCTTCGCCGCATCGGAGACGAGCGATGCCAATGCGGGGCGGAAGCGGGACTTAAGCTCAGCCAGAACATTCATGACTTGACCATTGGCATGCCAGCCGCGAGCTACGAGACTGCCTTGCTGCTGATGCGGGTGCCGATTTTTTCGCCGCGGACGGCCCGCTGGATATTGCCGGCCTTGCGGAAGTTGAAGACCAGAATGGGCATGTTGTGCTCCATACAGTGGGCGATGGCGGTGCTGTCCATCACCCGCAGGTTTCGCTCCCGGACGGTGGCATAATCGAGCTCGCTGTAAAAGACGGCGTGAGGGTTCCGCTCGGGGTCATCGCTGTAGACCCCTTCCACGCGGGTGGCCTTCATCAGGATTTCCGCTTCGAGCTCCATCGCCCGCTGGGCGGCCGCGGTATCGGTGGTGACGAACGGGCTGCCGGTGCCAGCCGCCAGAATGACGATGCGACCCTTTTCCAAGTGCCGCTTGGCTCGCCGGCGGATGTAGGGCTCGGCCACGCCATGCATGTGAATGGCCGACATCACTCGCGTATCGGCGCCGAGCGATTCGAGGGCGTCCTGCAAGGCCAGGGCGTTAATGACGGTCGCCAGCATTCCCATGTAATGGGCGGTGGCTTCCTGAATGTTGCCGTGAGCACTCTTAAACTGAGCCCCGCGGAGAATGTTTCCGCCCCCGACCACGAGCCCAATCTGGCAGCCGACCTCCTGAGCCTGCTTCACCTCTTGGGCGATTTGCAGCACCTCTTCCATGCCGATTCCCCGCTCACCGGCGTGCGACAGGCTTTCGCCGGAGAGCTTGAGGATGATCCGCTTGAACGGGGCGCGGGTTGGTTCGGCGGTGGCCATTTTGCAAATCCTTTTGAAGATGAACTGGGCGCTGGAAGCCTATCCCACCTCATTCCTTCCCCAGCACCCAGTGCACAAACTGCTTGATCTTCATTTTGTGTCCGCTGGCGTATGCAGCCACGGTTTGCGTGTTTTCCTTTACGAACGGCTGCTCGCTGAGGACTTTTTCGGCGTAGAAATTCTTGAGCCGCCCCTCGACCATCTTGTCGACGATGTTGGCGGGCTTCCCTTCCGCCAGAGCCGCCGCGCGGAGAATCTCCCGTTCGCTGGCCACTAGTGCCGGGTCAATTTCTTCCTTGACGACAGCCAGCGGATGCATCGCGGCGACGTGCATGCTCACGTCCTTGGCCGCCACATCGTTGCCCCCTTCCACGCCCACCAACACACCGCTGACCGTGCCGCTGTTGTGGCTATAACCGCCGGTCGAGCCCTCCAGGCGTTTCATCCGGCCAATGTTGAAGACCTCGCGGATGCGGTTGAACATGTCATCCTTGACATCCTTCAAGGTTTTGCCCGGCTGGCTGGGGCAAGGCTGATTGAGGAGGTCGTCGGCAGTGGTGGCATTGGAAGTTGCCAGGGCCTGGGCCAAATCGTTGGCGAACTGAATGAATCCTTCGCTATTGGCGACGGGAGCGCTTTCGCACTTTACCTCGACGATGGCGCCAGCCTTCTTGTCGACTCCCGCCTGGATGCCAAAACGGCCGAAAGCAGTTTCGCGGCTGGAACGGGATGCTCCCAGCTTGATGCCCCGCTCGCGGAGGTTTTTCTTGGCGGCCTCTTTGTCGCCGTTGTTTTCCTGCAATGCCTTCTTGCAATCCATCATCGGCAGGCCCGTTTCGTCCCGCAATTCCCGAACTAGAGCGGCAGTGATCTCTGCCATAACTTGTCTCCTCAAACTAGAAATCGAATGTTGCTTGTGTGGAAAGAAAGATGGGCGAACGCATCCGTGGGTTTGCCGAAATGTAGGTTGGCCTTTCCAGGCCGTCCCGCATCGTTATGGACGGGCTGGGAAGCCCATCCTACGAAAATAATGTTCGCTGTAATTGCAGAAACCTAGGCTTGTCCCGCCTTCGCGGCTTCTGCCGCGGCAGCCGTATTGCCATTGGAACTGGCCGCTTCCGGCTTATCCTTCCCTCGGGCGGCAGCAGCACTCTGGCTGCCGACAAGGATGGCTTCCGCCAGGTGTCGGGCGATGAGCTCGATGCTACGGATGCCGTCGTCGTTGCCGGGAATGGGCAGGTCCACCAGGTCCGGGTCACAGTCGGTATCAATGAGGGCGACGGTAGTGATGCCCAGGGCCCGGGCCTCCTTGATGCAGTTCTTTTCCTTGTTCGGATCGAACACCACCAGGCATTCCGGCATGCGGTTCAGGATGCGGAGCCCGTTGAGGTTGCGGTACATCTTGCGATGCTCGCGGTTGAGGGCGGACTGCATCTTCTTGCTGTACGCGTTCAGCTCGTCGCTGCTGCGAATCCGCTCCACCTCTTCCAGCCGCGTCAGTCGGCTGCGGATGGTGCGGAAGTTGGTGAGTGCGCCACCCAGCCACCGCTCGGCCACGAACGGCATGTGGCAGCGAAGGGCTTCTCGCTCAATGGCCGCCCCTGCCTGCCGCTTGGTGCCGACAAACAGCACCAAGCTTCCCTGAGCTGCGACCTGAGCCAGGTACTTCTTGGCCCTGAGCAGACCGCGGACGGTCTCGCGGATGTCGACGATATGAATCCCATTCTTACGGGCATAAATGTAGGGGGCCATCTTCGGGTTCCAGCGACTGGCCCGATGTCCAAAGTGGACCCCTGCTTCCACCAACTCTTTAACCAGACTTTCCGACACGAGGGTGCTCCTTTTCCGGCTGCGGCAAATGAAGGGATATTCGTAGGGTGCATGAGTGAAACGAAATGCACGCTGGAGTAACTTGGTCGGGAGAGTTGATCACCCAGTGGCCGACGTCGTTTTCGCGTGCATGGCGCTCCGCTGATGCACCCTACGGACTCTTCACAGGTCTAAGACCTTCGCCAACTTTCCGGACCAAAAAATGAACGAAACCCTGCCCTCGCCTACACTTGGAGCGAGGGTCAGGGGAATCCAGTAATGTACAAGCACAGCTTAAGATGGTCAACGGCTGTAAAAAGTGGCGAAGTGGTGCGGTTTAGCGCCAGTGCTTTATCGTTTGGACGATCTTGAACGGGTGTTCCAAGAAGAGGTTCTAGTGACTAAGGTTTGGCTCCCTGGTGGGGTCTGTTTCTTGTTCCGAATACGCGGGACGGGGTAGCATTGGCGTATTGCGGAGGCGTTCACGAAACTCCAAGCGATCGTTATCCCTTGCCAGTCTGTCCCTATCCACCCACCATCCCACGGCCAGCGCCACGATCACAGTCACCAGCAGCAAGTCGCGGATGGAGAATTTCATGAGTCATACTCCACGGGCAAAATCATAAGCCGCAAACAGAACGAGCAAAGCAATCCCAACTCCCAAAGCTGCCATGGCTAGGCTCACCTCCCTCAACAGTATGAATAGGCCAGACAGCAGCGGCGGCCCGACCATTGCCATCAGCATCAGACTCCGCAGGCTGTATGTCATGGTTTCAATGTGATGGGCGTTAACGGAAGGGTGCCGCGCCGTCAGTTTCCATTTGGAGGATACCACTCCAACGTATGCCATTTACTAACATTAGGTTTTGGAGCTTTCTCCGCCGCACCCTTTGAAAACGACGTTTCTATCAGTTTGTCCTCAACAGTTTCATCCGTGACCTGCCAATCCAAATCCTTGAAAGTGTTCTCCGTCAACGCCCAAATGGCGACGGCTGCTAAAGCCGTAAACATCAGCAGGTCTCGGATGCTGAATCTCATGGGTCCAGGTTAACTGTTGATTGCCAAATATCCAAACAAGATGAGAAGTGCCAGGGCCGCGCCTGCGACAGCGCCGATGATTTCCCCCTTCCAGCGTCCGGCGCGTCGCCCAATGACTCCCCCTCCGACCACGCCGATCACTGTCAGCAGGACCGGGTGATTGATCATGTCAAACGCTCCGGTCAACACGATTACTATCATCGCCAGCACCAGAGGACCCAGGATCGCCGCCAGCATCAAGGTCCGCAGGCTGTACGTCATAAGGCCATTCTACCGGGCTGCGGCGGCCAGCGGCTATGGTTATTGGCAGAGGTAACGATAGCATCGCCGTCGAAATGACACCCGGAGCCTGGAAACTCCAGCCTGCAGCTTGGCAAGGAACTCGTATTGCGGCGAAAGACTCGGAAACGAAAAGCCGTGTGGTTCGTCTATGTACCAGGGCCCTCCTGCGCCCACACACTGGCGAAAGGAAACAACATGAACCGAAGAATCGCTCTCCTGGCCCTAATCGCTTGCTGTGCGGCAGGTTCCGCGCAGGCCCTTTATCTCGTTCAAAATCACGGAGCGTGGCCGCAGAGCTGGCCCAAGGAGCTCGAGCCAGTGCGGAAGCATTCGCGAACATTGGTGGGGCCGGAAATCCTCTACCGGCATTACCATGTCCCGTTTACCAATCGGGAGGAATTCGAGGCAGCCTGGCCACACTTCCTGAAGGTCAAAAGCAAGGGTGCGCCGATCATTCTGGTCCGCGCTCCGAAGACCGATTTTTTCGCCATCAAACCCGCGGGTCTTTTGATCCACTCTCCACCGGAGGGGGCCGAAAAAGAGAAGGGGTATTCCGGATCGCCGACTTCTGGACACTCCGACCCCAGAAGGACCTGGGCGAACGCAACCTATTTTGAACTGGTGGTGGATGGAAAGATTGTGGATCTGAACCGCATTGCTTTGCCCACAGATACTCCGATTTTCGACGAGCGGTTTAAGGCCCCGGATGACAATTCGCCCGTCCGCAAGACAAAATAATTCTTCAGCTGCCTGGACACCAAGTCTCAATTTATCGAAAGATATCACGATGAACCGAAGAAAGGCTCTCTTGGCCGCACTCGCGTGCTGGTGTGTGTGTTCCACCGTGGATGCCGACTATTCTGTTGAGGATCGGGGCGCATGGCCCGAAAGCTGGCCCAAGGAGCTCGATCCGGTGCGGAGGCATGCCCGCACACTGGAGGGTCCGCTGATTCCGTTTTTGCACTACCAGGTCCCATTCACCAAGCGAGAAGAGTTTGAGGCCGCCTGGCCGCATCTTCTCAAGGTCAAAACCAAGGGGGCGCCGATCATCCTGGTCCGGGCTCCCAAGACCGATTTTTTCGCGATCAAGCCCGCCGGTGTTTTCATCCACTCTCCCCCAAGCGACGGCGACAAGTGGGGCAAACGCGATGCTCCCTCCGACTCCACCACTCCGCGGGACCGCTGGCTTTGGGCCACCTATATCGAGCTCGTGGTGGATGGGAAGATTGTCGACCTCAACCGCATTGCTCTGCCGCCAAATACCCCGATTATTGATGAGCGGTTCTTGGACGAGAAAAAGAAATGAACGAATCGGCCTGCTTTGCTCGCCCCCTCGCCAGTGTTGGCACCAAAAGGAGACGTACCATGTGCGTACGAAAGATTTGTTTACCAGCGATGGTGTTTGCCGCCTTTGTCTTGACCGCCAATCTGGCCTGGGCCTTGGGCTTTCAACTGGGCGAAACGAAAGAGCAGCTCAAGCTCAAGTACGACGTCGCGGTGACGGACCACGGCACCGGCCGGGTCACCGTCACTTTGATGCTCGCGGACGAGGGGCGGATCGCGCCGCTGGACCGAGGAGTGGACCTGGTCATTCCCAGCAAGGACGGGACTGGCCATGTGGACCTGTCCCTCGCCTTGGAACGCAGGAAAGTCGATGGAAAACAGGTCATGTCGATTCATATGACCAGAGAGTTGGCCGAGCGAGGCGAGATTCACCTCAAAACCGACACTCTCGACGGCAAGCAGACACCGCTGACGTGGTACTATCACTCGATCCCGCTGGCGGGATACCTCAAAGAGGCCGGGCTGAAGAAGAAATAGTCACGTGGTTGCGCAATCACTTAAAAAGCTTAGCCGCCGCGTCCACGCGGCGAATCCCCGCGTGGACGCGGGGGCTAAGCTATCGACCAGCAGGGCGATTCCCCAAAAAACTTCTGCCAATTGTTGACATGCCGCAGGGCCTTTGCCTAGAATGCGAGAGATGAGACTGATTCTCAGTTAATGGATTTTCTGGATTCATCCTGCCCGTTCGCTCCCGCCTGGGTAATTGCTATGACCCACCCTGTCGAAACAACCCTCACTTCCCTTCCCGCGGCGGTCGAAAACGAGCGGATTCTCGTGGTGTTGGTGCAGAGCCCTGACGAAGGGAGCCACGTCGAAATGCGGCAGCAGTCGTTTGGCGAAGGGATTGGCTGGTTCACGCAGAGCACTATCCGCCTGGAACCTGGCCAGATCGCTTCCCTCAAGAGTGCCCTGGGCCGCGCTTCCAATGGCAACCAGGCTGCGCCCCGCCTTCCCCGCGAATTCTCCCAAGTCGCCCCTTCCACCTGGCAACCGCGCCTCGTGCACGCCGACTCGGCTTAGGTTTCAAGCGGCGCACAAGCGAACTCTTGTTGCCCAGTTCGTGCGGCAGTTATCAATCTACTAAACACGAAGTCGCGGCAGTGCAACGACGCGAGGCAAAGAAGAAGGTCTGAGAAAGTCTCTCTCCTTCTCTCTCTCCTTGCCCCTTCTTCCTCGCCAGAGCGGCGTTGCGTCCAACGAGAACACCCGCCTACTCCAAGACATCGGGTGATAGCGGACTCACGAACCGACCGAGGCAACGGTGCCTCAATGTTGCTTTCCCTATCCTCCCCTGCTAACATCCATAAAAGAGACTTGATGCGTCTGTCGATAGTAGCATTGAGGAGATGTCCATGCTGACCATTTATGGAAATCGAAACGGCGGATTTTGCGACCGGTTGGGTCGCCGCGACTTTTTGACCATCGGCGGCATGGCGCTGGGCGGACTGGCGATGCCCCAGTTGTTACGTGCGGAATCGCAGCCGGGGGCACGCAGCCACAAAGCAATCATCAACGTCTTTCTTCCCGGCGGGCCGCCGCATATCGATATGTGGGATCTCAAGCCGGACGCCCCAGCGGAGATTCGGGGCGAGTACAGCCCTATCAAGACCAACGTACCGGGGGTGGAAATCTGCGAGTTGTTCCCCAAGCTCGCCAAGATGGCGGACAAGTTCGCCATCATCCGCTCCCTTTCGGACAGTGCGGGTGACCACAGCGCCTACCAATGCATGACGGGCCACGTCCGCGGCCGCGAACAGCCGCCGCCGGGAGGCTGGCCGTCGTTTGGATCGTGGCTCAGCAAGCTCAAGGGGAATGCCAACCCCGGCGTGCCGCCGAATATCAGCCTCATGTACCGCTGCGGGAACTTCGGCTGGGGCGATCCCAACGACGGCGGATTTCTTGGACTCGGGCATTCGCCGTTCAAAGTTGTGGACCGCGAAGCGACCGAAAAGCGGAAGACTGAGAGCATGACGCTGCAAGGGATCACGCTCGACCGCTTGCAGGATCGCGACTCGCTACGAATCTCGCTCGACCGGTTCCACCGCGAAGCCGACACCGCCGGCTCGATGCAGGGTCTCGATGCGTTTGCCCAGAAGGCGATGGGGATACTTACGTCGAGCAAATTGGCGGACGCTCTAGACCTCACGCTGGAAGACCCCAAGGTACTGGCGAAGTATGGCGTCGATGACCCGGTCTTTGAGCGAGACGGAGCGCCCCGGATGGTGCGGAATTTCTGTATCGCCCGCCGCCTGGTGGAAGCAGGGGCCCGCTGCATTAGCATGAACTTCATCCGCTGGGACTGGCACGGCGGCGACGGCATGAACTTCATCAACAGCAAGCGGGATTTTCCATTGCTCGACACTGGCCTCTCCTCGCTGCTGCAAGACTTGCACGAGCGCGGCTTGGACAAAGACGTCAGCGTCGTCGTCTGGGGTGAATTCGGCCGCACACCGCGCCTCAACGGCAACAACAGCCGCGACCACTGGCCGCAGGCGAATGCCGCGGTCATCGCTGGCGGCGGCATGAAACTCGGCCAGGTGATCGGCCGGACCAACAAATACGCCGAACACCCCGTCGACCGCCCGGTGAAGTTCCAGGAGGTCTTCGCCACCCTCTACGCCAAAGCGGGCCTCAACCTCAATACCCGCGAGTTCGACCTCCGCGGCCGGCCGCAGTACCTCGTCGAACCGGGCTGCGAACCGATTCGGGAGTTGATGTAGGACGGCTCGTTCGCAAGTTTCGCTTGTCAGCCGGGTAACGATGGAGGACAATCGGAACGGGCAATAACAGCGAGGCATGCCGTGAGCGAGCAGTGGTATTACGCACAGGGCGGAGAATCTCACGGGCCGCTATCGCGCCGCGAGCTGAAAGAGCTGGCTCAGGCCGGTGAGATTACCCGCACCACGCTGGTCTGGAAGGAAGGGATGGAGGACTGGACCGCGGCCAGTTCGTTTGGCCTGATGAGTAGTCCTCCGCCGGTGACGCCGCCGCCACCGCTACCGCCGCAGTTGACAGCGCCGCCACTGTTGCCCGCCGGCAAGGCTCCCGCGATGGCTGCTCCGCCTGCTCATTGGACTTCGCCTCCGCCTCCGCGGCCAACCAGCCGGCACATTTCACAGTCGCAGCAATCCAAGATTGTAGCCGTTGCAGGGATCGCGCTAGTCGCGGGCCTCGCCATCGGCTGGCTGGGACATGCGATGCTTGTCCCCCCAAAAGCAAAGATGGTAGCTGCGGCGATTCCCGCGTCCACCAAGATGACGGCACCCACAGTCGCACCGTCGCCGGGTGTCGTTCTCCCGAAACCCTTACGCCCTGCGGCAACAACGACAGTGCCGGCGTCCGTCATTCCACCGCCAACGACTCTGCCCGCGGCAGCAACTGTCGCTCCGCCTAACTTATCCGATCCCGCTACCGCGCCCCCCGTCGAACCGCCGTCTGCGGTCCCGCCTGGCGCACCGGCGGCTGCTTCCGCCGAATCTCCCATTCCGGCACCGAAAACAACTCCTGCTCCGGCATCTACTCCAGCCACTTCCACCAGCACTCCGTCGACGTCGCAATACTCGCAATACGTTCCCAAGCTCACGCTCTATCAGGAACTCGACATTCAAAAAGCGCCGAAGATGTCGATTCTCGGCGTCGTTACTGGGCAGGAGATGCGCTATCAACTCCTTTCCGAGCTGCGGGTCAGTGACCCGGATGTGGAAGGCATTCGCACGGCTTCGCAGAAAATCCTCGAGACCCGTCTCGTCAAGGCCGACCCACTATCGCAGGGGACGAACGAGGAGGCGCTCAGGAAGCTCAAAGGTTGGGAGTTCAGCTACACGTTGTCCAGCGACGGCGAGGTGCTGAAGATGATCGACGGTCCGGCCGACGCGCCGAAGGCGGCCAAGGTGGAGCCGGCGGGAGGGCGAGGCTTTCGCGTCTCTTCCATCATGGACGAGGCCGGCTGGAAGGAGCTGGCCCAGCTCTCGTTTTATGTTCCAGATGAACAGGCCAGTGGAAACAAGCTGCATTTGCGGCAGATGACGCACGACTTCGGCCCGCTCGGCAGCTTCACGGGCGAAACAAGCTTCGTCCGCAAGGGGACGCAGCAGGGGCTGATGCGAATTGATTACACGCACAAGCTCAATTACCGCGGTCCCGCCAAGGACGCGCCTGCCGGAGATTTGCCCTTCACCATCAAGGGGGCGGAACTTCGGCCGGAGATGGCCGGAGGGAGCATCTGGTATGACCAGAAAGCGAAGCGAGTGCGGCAGGCGGAAGAACAATTCCGAGTGAGTGGCGTCATCGCTGCCGAAATCGCGGGCATGCAACTGGAGGTTCAAGTGGACGAGGCGCAAGCGATCATTTTGAAACTGACCGATGTGAACCCCTGGAAACAATGAGCGATGTGGGCCGTTGGAACCACCACTGCGAGACTTTGCGAAGGGACCACCCGTCGGGAGTGGCTGCGGGTCGGCGGGCTTTCGTCGGTGGGACTCATGCTGCCGCAGCTTTTGGCGGCGAGGTCAACGGCTGAGGAGAAAACGGGGGTCGGCGGCAGCTTCGGCCGGGCGAAATCTTGCATTGTCTGCTTTTTGTTCGGCGCGCCGGCTCATCAGGATATCTGGGATCTCAAGCCGGAAGCGTCCGATGATATTCGGGGCGAGTTCGAGCCGATCTCCACGAGCGTCCCCGGCACGTTCTTCGGCGAGCACATCCCGCGGATTGCGAAGCTGGCTGACAAGTTCGCGCTGATCCGGAGCATGACGCATCCCGACGCGACTCACACGGTCGCCATGCACTACATGCTCACCGGCCAGCGACACCGCCGGCCGGCGACGAACCCGACCAACTTGCCGGATGACTTTCCTTGCTTCGGCGCTGCCTTGAACAAGCTGCGGCCGAGCACCTCGCCGCTGCCGTCAGGCATCAGTCTCAACGCACCAGGAAATGAAGTCCCGTCGAACCATATTTTTCCGGGATTCTTTGCCGGAATTCTGGGACACGGCTATGACCCGATGTTCATCACGAGCAACCCGGCGAGTGAGAAATTCGACCCGTTCCCGACTGCTGGCGGAGCGGCGAAAGAGCGAGTCCGAGCCCGAGAGGATTTAGCACGTCAACTGGATGGTCTGCGCACCCGGCTGGGCTCGGATGACAGCGTCCGCTCCGCCGGAACGTTCCAGGACAAGGCTCTCAGCATCATCCGCTCGCCCGAAGCCGTGAAAGCCTTTGACTTGACCAAGGAGAAGCAGACCGTGCGGGAAGCCTACGGCATGTCCCCCTTCGGACAGGGCTGTCTCCTCGCCCGGCGGCTAGTGGAGTCGGGGGTCCGTCTGGTCACTGTTAATTGGGCCCGCGACTACAAGGCTGGAACCGACGACCTGTGGGACACTCACGCCCAGAACTTCAAGAATCACAAAGAGCGCCTGTTGCCGCCGTTTGATTTGGGTTACTCGGCGCTGCTGACGGATTTGGAGGAGCGGGGGCTCTTGGACGAGACGCTGGTCGTCGTCCTCGGCGAGTTCGGGCGCACCCCCAAGATCAACAAAGGTGCCGGCCGCGACCACTGGCCCGGTTGCTTCTCCATCACGCTGGCCGGAGCCGGTATTCGAGGAGGGCTCGTTCACGGGGCCTCGGATAAGATGGCGGCCTATCCGTCGCGTGATCCGGTCTGCCCGGAAGAAGTCGCAGCCACCATCTACCACGCTCTCGGCATTCCCCTCCGCACCGAGCTGATCGATCATTCCGGCCGCCCCCTGCCACTCGCCACCGCCAAGCCGCTGTTGAGCTTATTCGGCTGAAATCTCATTGCGATAGGTCAATATGAAGCTACTGGATAATCGAGTTGCGCTCATCACGGGTGCCGGCCGCGGCATTGGCCGGGCGATTGCATTGGCGTTCGCCGCCGAAGGGGCCAGACTCGCACTGACCGCCAGAACGGCAAGTGAACTGGATGAGGTGGCCGGCCAAATCCGTTCCGCCGGTGGAACAGCCTTGACGTTGCCGGCGGACCTTGCCAATCGAGCGGTCCTTCAGCAACTCGTTGCCAGCGTCGCGAAGTCACTCGGCCCTGTTGAAATCCTGGTCAACAACGCTGGCATCGGCAGTAGCGCCGGCCCCAGTCCGGTTGTCGATTTCAGCGACGACTTCTGGGAGCAAACGCTCCAGGTCAACCTGACCGCGCCATATCTTCTCTCAAAAGCGGTGCTGCCAGGCATGCTGGCCAAGAAGTGGGGCCGGATCATCATGATCGCCTCCATCAACGGCAAGATTGGCGCGCTCCACGGCGCGGCCTATGCCGCCAGCAAACATGGCCTCTTGGGGTTCACGCGCACACTGGCGATAGAGGTTGCCAAAGAGGGAATTACGGTCAATGCCATCTGCCCCGGTCCCGTCCACACACTGATGAACGATGTGCGCGTGCAGTATGACGCCCGCCGCAAAGGGGTAACCTTCGAGGAGCAGGCAACCGGCCTCACGCCTCTCGGCCGCCGCCTGGAGCCGGAGGAAATCGCGCCGCTTGCCGTCTACCTCGCCAGCGATGCCGCCGCCAGCGTTGTGGGGCAGGCGATCAACATCGATGGCGGAGTGCTCATGACGGGGTGAGACCCTCTCCCCGGCCCTCTCCCAGGAGGAGAGGGGGAACTACTTCTTGCTCTTGAAGTGGTAGTCATCCATCGCCAGCAGAACCCCCAGGCTGTCGTCGCTGCCGGAGTCGCTACCAAGTTCCGCGAAGAACGAATCGGCGGACTCCCCCTCTCCTTCACCTGCGGGAGCATCGTTCGCGGCATTCAGCTTGTTGATGATGATCAGGGCGTCAATCGGAGCAAGCGATCCGTCACCACTCACATCCACAAAGGGAGCGCGGGAGAAGGGAGTTGAAACCAGTTCCGTGTCGCCGCTGTTGAGCCTGTTGATGATCAGTAGGGCGTCAATCGGCGTAACGAAACCGTCGTTGTTCACGTCCTCTCGCTCGCGGCTGTTGGTGAAGCTGCCTGAGGGCTGAGTCGGAGTGAGCGGCGGGTCGAAATTGCCGGGAATTGGCAGGCCAAATTCGTCCCCGAACTGGGCAAAAATGTCCTCACCGAACGGCGTCGGCTTGTAGTAGATGCCCCCTTCCAAAGTGTGGCGGGTGATCAGTCCCCCGGCCGCGCCATTGGACATGAAGACGTACCACTCGCCAGCTTCGTTGGGGGTGATGCCTCCGCGATCGGGCACAAACAGACCGATGTCGGTAAAGCCGTCACCGTTGAAGTCGGCAGCCACCGGCCGCTCGCGAACGCTGGAGAAGCCAAAGCCGAATGAGCCGGCCGGGATCGCCTGCGCGTTGCCGGTCAGTCCGCCAAAGGCCGGGCCGCCGTAATCGATGGTAAAGCGATCATCCGCCCAGGCCCCCAGGTCTTCAAAACCATTGCCGTCAAAATCGCCCGTAATCGGCAGGCCAGACATGTTGGTGCCGACCAGCTTGGTATCAACCTTGAAGTCGTGGTTGGTGTCGAGCAGCCAGGTCGTGCCCACCTTGAGCCCGACTTCGTCGCCATTGGCGGCGTTGCCGTCAAAGTTGCCGGCGACCGGAGTACCGTTGATATTGGTCACTCCCGCAAACAAGGGCTGGACGATATTGAGGTCTGCCTGCCCGTCGTTGTTGGTGTCAATCAACCAGCGATAACTAGTCCCGACTTTGCCGTAGCCCGCCAGCTTGTCAAAGCCGTCGGCGACTCCGGCCGGTGAGCTGACGAAGTTTCCGGCGAACAAGTTGTCGCTGGAAAAGCCCGCCAAATAAATGATGTCGCGATTGGTGGAATCGACGTTGGTCGGATCGAATAGATTATTGCCGTTGGTATCCACATACACGCTCCCCGCGGCCCAAGCACCCAGCTCCGCTCGGCTGTCGACGGTGAAGCGGGCGATGAAGTCGCTCCCGGCATGGCTATCGCCACTGGGGAAAGTGGGAGCGCCGTTGGGCTCGGCGGCGTTGCTCTCGCCGTCCAACCTGTTGCCGGCCGGGTCGAGCAAGTTGTCGTTGATGGTCAGCGTGAACCGGTCATCGGGCAGTGGCGCGGCGAACACAATTTCGATCGATGCCGTGGGAACTCCGCCTTGCACCACTGGGTTATTGACCAAGATAACCGAGGAAATGGCCGCAATCCCGGTGGCATCTCCCCTGACCACATAGGTACCGGGAGTAACCGCGGTGATGGGGTCGATGGCGCTATAAAGGAACCCTGGTGCCCGAGCCGGCAGATCCTTGAGCTGGATCGTCAAGCTGTTGACTAGCGGTGTCGGACGCAGGGTATTGTCCGTGGTCTTCGAGTTGAACAAATTGTAGGTCGCGCTCGGGATGTTGTTCGCCAGCACATCCGTGACTTGAGGACCAAAGACATCCACATTGATGACCCCCGGATTGCCAGTGCCAACGCCATCGAGGTTGTCGAATTCATAGCGATTGACGGAATCCGCCGTGGCTCCGCGGACGCGCACAAAAATGCGATTGAACTGAGGAAAGGCTGGATCATTGGTCGCCCCAAAGACGGCAACCTTGCCGCCCGAGGTGACCACGCCCGAAGTAATCAGCACACCGTTGGCATCGTAGATGTCCAAGTTCATGTCACCGCTGCCGGGCAAGCCCGCGCGGCCATTGGCCAGGGTTCCCTGGATGTCAAACAGGATCTTGACGGCAAACGTGCCAGTAGCCTGCGGACGGAAATCATACCAGTCCTCGTCGCCGGGGACCGCGAACGGAGCAATCACCGCGCCGGGATCAATCGTCGGCCGAGTCGGATTCTCGCCCACGCGGGAGAGAGTTGCCGGTGTCAGGCGAGTGTCGTTGTATTCAAACGGATCGGAATGAAAGACCTCAATTCGGCCATTTCCATCCGTGCCGACTCCGCCCGTCACCGAGTTGACGGGAGTGACATCCAAACGCTCCGTGTTTTGATAAAAGACCGGGTTCAGCGCCCCCACCGTCACCGAGCCGCTCCGCTGGTCGGGAGCCTGGCGGATAATCGTCAGGTCACCGATGCCGGCGTCATCAACGATGAGCCGGTCGCTGGCGTTGGGTTCGCCGGCATCCACGTCGAAGGCCAGGCTGGCAGCGGGAGTGGCCACGAGGGCGTCCGCGACGCTGATACGGATCAAATCGTCGCCACCGATCGTGGAGAGCTTGACCTTTTCGAGATTGGCGATGCTGAAAGTCTGAATGAAGCCGTTTTGCGTGTAGATCAGGGCGCCGGCTCCCGTCTGCTCCGCGTTGACCACATCGTTGCCTGAGGTAGCCGTCAGGCCGACGGTATCGAAGCTGGCCAAGGAATCGACTGTAATCGCGCTCGCTGCCGACACTGAGTAGGTAAACAAAGGGTACGATGCGACCACTGCGCCCGTAGATGCCGCGGTGAAGCTCCCCGCTCCAGCGGCAAAGGGAATGAAGCTCAGGGTATCCTCACCCAGAGTGCCGTTGATGGTGAGCGGTGCAGCCGCCGTATTGATGTTGACCCGTTCCACGCCGGGATATGCGACCGTGCCGGCGGCACCGTGCTTGAGCGTGTTGGCTGCCAGATTGAGCGTGACGGCGGCGGCACCAGCGCCGTTGAAGTTGAGCACGTCGCTGGCCGAGGGATTGTCCCCCTCGACGATGATCCGCGTGAGGTTGTGCTCGGACGCGACGTTGAACGTGTCGTCGCCGTCGAGACCGGCCAGCGTCAAGGCGATGATCGAAGGAGTATTGACGACAATCTGCGAGTTGAGAACGACCTGGCCAGTGGCGTTCACCGAGAACGTATCGTTCAAGTCGGTGCCGCGGTAGATCAGGTTGTCGAACCGGCCGACGTCCACAAGCGTCAGGCTGCCGCCGACGCCCAATTGGCGGAAGGTCACGGGCGTCGCCGTGACGGTCGCAAAGCCGCCGTCCCGGAACGCGACGCTCCCCCCGTCGAATTCGCTGCCTGGGGTGAGAACCTGGGTGCCGTCGATCGAGAAGGTATTGATGGTCAACGTGTCAGCAACTGCGACTGCGACACTGTCATTCTGGCCATCGATCTCGAGGTGCTCCGCATCGTTGAATACGATGGTGGGGAGACCGGTGATGGCCACCGAGCCGGAATTCGTGTCGACAACCGTGTAGGTAATCGCGTCCGCGATATCAACGCGGCCATTGACGATGACCGTATCACTGCCGGTGGGATTGCCCCCGTTGACAGTGATGCTGGTCAGGCCTGTTGGCACGGTGGGGTTGTTCATGTTAACAACGTCGTCGCCGGACAAGGCGTTCAGGACCAGCGCTGCCTTGTTCGAAAACTGATAGGTCTCAAACCCGTCGATGCTTACCAGCCCATTCGTTGCCGCCGAGCCCGGGGAGTAGTTGATGGCGTTGTCGGCATTGGTGGCATTGATCGTGAGAGTCGCGGCGGCGACCAGATCGACGACCGGCTCCAAACCGGTGAAGTGAACGGTCTGGCTGTCGGCCGCCAGGGTGTGAACCACGGTCCCGTCGGCGCTCGATGCTCCCGGAGTATACGTGCTGCTGGTGACAGCCGTCGTGCCAATGAGCCGCAGCGTGTCCGCGCCTTCACCTGCGTTGTAGATGATGCCCGGAGCAATCAGGCCAGCCGAGTTGTCGACCGTCACCGTGTCGTTGCCGGCAAGTGTATTGAGGCGGAGCTCACCGGGGAGAGTCGGGAGAACGTTGAGTGTGCGAACTCCCAAACCTCCCGCGGCGGTGATGCGGATATTCGCGCCGACTCTGACCACCGACCAGTCGTTGTTCGTTGCTCCACCTTCCACGACGAGCGAATCGACCGTTCCTTGATATTCAAAGGTGCTCGCGTCAAACAGGTCTTCCAGCACAAACGTGTCCTCTCGCGTGCTCGTCTGGCCCGGGTGCGCCAGCCTGAAGGTATCAATCGCATTCCACTCGATGATCGGCAGAGTATCGGTGGTGGCGCGCCCTCGCTGGTCGGTTGGAGAGTTTTGGACCCTGGAATGTCCCTCCGGCCCAGGATTGACAACCAACGTATCGTCGCTGTTGTTCCCCAGATAGACAATTTGTTCGATGCCGGTCAAGTTGATGTCGGCACCCAGACCAGTCACGACTTGAGCCGACGCGTCGGTGGAGTTCGGGCGAATAGTCACCGTTTCCGTGGCGACGCTGGTCAGAAAGACAGAATCGCTGGCCGAAGGATTCCCGCCCTGGATTGCCAGGGCCGCGGTGAGACCGGCGGAGACATTGAATCGATCGTCTCCATCTCCGCCTAGCAGCGCTCCGCCGCCAGTGCCGCTGGTGAGCACGTCGTCATAAGCGGAGCCGACGATGGTGTCCGTGCCGTTGCCGGCGAAAGTGACGCCGATTGGGCTGTTGGTGAAATCGATCAGGTCGTTCCCGTCGGCCGCCACGGAAATGACGGTGGTCGTGCCGCTGCCGACGAAGACTCGGTCATCTCCGGTCCCAGGATCGATGGTGACTGGAAAACCGACATCCCCGGAAACGATGATGCTGTCATTGCCGGCTCCGGCGAGGACGTTGATCGAAGTAATCAGAGAGCTGTCAAAGATTTCTTCCGTGCCGTTGACCTGAACACGGAGTCCGCCACCCATGTCCACGTTGATGTTGTCGACGCTGGCCCCCGCGCCACCGTTGACGGTGAGCACACCAGTGGCTCGGTTCAGGTTCGCATGAAAACTGTTGATCGTGGAAGGGAGCTTGATCGTGTAATCGTAAGCGTCGCGCAAAATGAGCGCGTTCAGATCGCTGATCAATTCGCGCGTAGGGGGCGGGAAGCCCACCGTGCGGCCCGGATTCATCAGGTCGAACGGGTGCTGGGTAAAGCCAGCCGGCGCAATTCCCTCAAAGATGTGCCCGCCGCCGTTGGTCGTGAACGTTGCCGTGACGGACGCACCGGTGAACAGGAACAGATTGCTGCCTCCATCGTTGGGGTCGGCTGGTCCGGCGGCGCCCATGAAATTCATGATCGCGGCGGGACCGTCAATGAGGATTCCCACCGCGTGACCAATCTCGTGGACAATCGTGCGATAGAAGTCGTTGCCGTTGAGTGCATTGGGCCCGTTGGCCGCGAATGCATTGAGCAGCGTTGGGAACTCGGCATCGTCAAAGATGCCCGTGTCAAAATACCAACCGGCTCCTCCGCCGTTGTCGTCCATCCGAATGTCGGCGTTGATCGGCTTGCCTGCCGCATTGTAGTTGATGTTATTAGCGACGCCGCGCCCGCCGCCTCCCAGGTTGCCGGCATCTATTTCCAGCGAATAGGTGTTGCCGCCCCCCGCATAATTGAAGTTGACAATGACTGCTTCCCAGTCGTCGATTGCCCGGTCAACGATCGCTCTAGCAATGGGCGCATTGGCTGCTCCGTAATTCGCAACGAAGTTATCGGTATCAGCGCCGCCATTATCGCCGCGGTCGGTCCAAAGAATGATGGCGAGCAGGCTTCGCGTTTCGAGCGATTCGACTCCCAAGGGTCGACGCAACCGACTCCTTCTGGACTCGGAACCTTGAAAGAACGACCACCGTTTCCGCAAAGATGACTTCTCACGACGACTGGTATTACGCATGTTCACGAGGGACTCCTTGGCTTGTTTGGGCGAGAATTGGCCCACGATTATGCCGTTCGACGATGTAAACCCGATAAATCGACTATGTGTTGAACTGCGAAAGCAAGGTAATATGGGACGATTGGGTTGTCAATCATCGTTAGCACTAGATTCTCGGATTTGATGATGTCGCGGGTTTTCTGGAGCGTGCCAGTTTTCAATCGATTGGCGGTAGCGCGCAAAAAAAAAGGCCGAGTCAGCGGGGCTGACTCGGCCTTAAAAAGCCGACAAACTGCAGGAATCTACTAGCTTACCAGCGGTAATCCAGGCGGGTGGTGAAGCCGTCAAAGGTGATGGCATTCACGCTGCTGCTCAGGCCGACAAAGTTGTTGCTTTGAACCGACTGGATCCACTGATTCTGGGGAATGGCGTTGAACCAGCCAGACACCATGTACCCGCTCGTCAGCCGCCAGTGGCCGCATTCGCTCTGCCAGCCGGCACCGAGTTCCAGGTCCAGAATGGTGACCAGGCGGCCGGCCTTCCAGGTGGTGTCCACGATAATCGGGTCCACGTCGCTGCTCTGGGTATAGCGTCCGCGGAACTCGCCGGCGACAAAGCTGGCGGAAGTTTTGCCGTATACCATGAAGCCGCTGTTGCAGGCATGACGCTCGCCGTCGAGACCCACTCGGAAGCCGCCACCATCAAAGTTCAGGTTGGTGATTAGCGTGTCCGTGGTGCCGGTACCGGAGTAAACCCCGGTGAAATCCTGCTTGAGGCCGGCATAGCGGGCCCCCACCAGATAGTTGACGGCCCACAGATCGCCTGAGTTGATCACTGCCCGGTAATCGGCGTCCACCAGGTCATATCTGATGTCCAGGTTCGCGAAAGCATCCAGGAAATCCGAGCCCGCGTTGGCCGTGCCCGGATGCAGCACCAGGCTCCGCAAAACCAGCGGCGCGGTGGTGGTGACCGTGTCCGTGCCGCTGCTCTGGAAGCGGCTGTAGGTGAGCGAAAGGCTGGTGCAGTCGTCCATGGCGAAGACGGCACCGAACCGGAAGCCGGCGGCGAAATCGTGGTCCGCGACGGCAATCGGGCCAACTTGAATGGGGGGCGTTGGGGGAGGAACAATCGCTCCGTCAATCGCCACGCCATAAGCCACTTCCGAGCCACGGGCCCGCAGGACCAGCAGCTCGCCAAAAATCCCGCTGCGATGCGCCCAAACGGGAGAGCAGCAGTCGCTGGTCTCGTGCAGGTCGATCTTGCCAACCTGCACTGGGGATTGCAGCGGACCTCCACCATTGGTCGTGTCCAGCTCCGCTTCGCCGCTAACGAGGTGGAACTCGCCGGCGTCCTGCTGGTCAGCGAATGCCAGTCTGCGCGGAAGATCCGTCGGCCAGGCGGCCACGTCTTGGTAATGCGCCGGCAGCTTTTGTGCGAATTCCTCGCAACGGGCCTGCCCGGCATAGGCCAGATAGATCAAACCTGCGAACAAAACGCGACAAAAGCATTTCATGATTAATTCCTTATAGTCGGCATATCCCTTCCTAGTATCGTTCCGGGCAACCGGCGCAGAGAAAAAAAAACGGATGCGCAGCATAAGCGTTGCGGCAGTGAAAACCCGCAGGAATGGCAGAACCTGTAGAAGAGACAGAACCGTTACGGCAGAAATGTTTGGAATAACCGCGCCAGTTTACCAGTCTCCCGATGCTCCGAGAAAACGGCCGGAAACACTGGAAATCAGCGGGGATGGATTCGTTTAGACCTCGTCCAATGGCTCGGCCGCATCCCCGAATCTGCCGGGGCGGACCTGCATCTTGTCCATCATGGAGAGATAGAGCCGGCAGGCCTGGCGGTTGGTCTTGTTGCGGTAGTCGAGGGACTTGCCTGTCTGGATTCGCCCGCCGCCGCGGCCAAGCATCACGATGGGAAGCTGTGTGGCGTCATGGCTGCCGGTCATCATGCTGGAGCAGTACATCAGCATGGAATTGTCGAGCAGCGTCCGCTCCCCTTCTTGAATCGCGTCCAGTTTGCGGGCGATGTAGCCAAGCTGCTCCAGGAAGAACTGATTCACCTTCAGCCAGTCTGCCGTATCGGAATGCGACAGTAGGTGATGAATCATGTAGTCCACGCCAAGATGCGGGAAGCGGAGCGACGAATGGTCGTTATTAAGCTTGAGCGTCGTGATCCGCGTCGTATCCGTCTGGAAACCGAGCACGAGGATATCGCACATCAGCCGCATGTGGTCGGCGACGTTTTGGGGAATCCCGTCCGCGGGGCGCTCCATGTTGGGCTTGGCGAGCGTCGGCCGCCAGCCTTGCAATTCCCCCTTTTTGCCGGCGTTTTCGATCCGCTGTTCCACATCCCGCACGCTGTCGAGATATTCGTCGAGCTTGCGCTGGTCGGTATTGCTAATCTGGCGGCGCAAATCGCTGGCGTCGGCGATGACGGCGTCGAGGACACTCTTGTCCCCCTTTTGCACTTCGTCCTTGAACAAGCGGTCGAACGCGAGGGCGGGGTAGAGCTCCAATGGAGTCGGCGTGGTTGGTGATGTCCAGGAAATATGCGAGCTGTAGAGCATCGAGTAATTCTTATGGACCGAGGGGTTTGATTTCTCGCACCCCAGTACCAGGCTGGGCACTTTGGTCGACCGGCCGTAAGTCTGCGCCAGCAGTTGATCGACGCTGGTGCCCGAACGAATGTCTCCGCCGGAGGCGAGTGAAGCGCCGGACAGCAAATTGCCTGTCTGTGAGCTATGGATGTTTCCCTTAAGGGCCTGCTCGTTGTAGAGGCCGCTGATGAAGAGGAGCTTTTCGCGGAAATCCTTGAGCGGGGCCAACACCTGCCCCAGCTCCATCGATTTCCCTTCCCCCTTCACCCACCACTCCTTGGTGTGAAAGCCGTTGCCGGAGAACAGGACCGCCAGGCGAACGGGCGCTTCGCTGGATTTCTGGTTCTTGGCCGGCTCATCGCCCCAGACCGGCAGCGATTCCAGCCACGGCAAAGCCATTGTGACGCCAAGGCCGCGGAGCATGGTGCGACGGGAGAAGTGGTGAGTCTGCATGGCTAATTCGCTTTCGAAATGGTGGTATCAATCATTATACGCCGTTTCCCGCCCCCGAATCTCGCGAAACTGGCGGCTGCCGATGATTAGGTCGACGGCGGCAAGGACGCTGTAGTTTTTGGCTTTCAGTTCGGATTGCATTTCGGCCAATAGCGGCTCGTCGGAGAGTTGCACGCTGCGCCCGAGCGAATAGCCGAGCAGTTTCTTGCAGAACTGGCGGACGAAGGCGTCACGGCGAGTGGTCAGCAGGTATTTGCGGAGACCGTCGAGCCCCTCGAATTCCGTTCCGTCCATCGCTTTCACCCGCGTATCAATCGGCCGGTCGCCAAGATCCTTTTCGCGCAGGCGGCCGATGGCGTCGTACCTTTCCAGCGAAAACCCGAAGGGGTCAATCCGCTTGTGACAAATGGAGCACTTTTCGTCCGTCGTGTGCTTCTCGACAAGCTGCCGCACTGTGAGTCCCGCGGTGGCCGTTTCGTCGTCGGGCAGAACGGGAACGCCCTTAGGGGGCCGGGGCAGCCGCTCGCCAAGCAGCACTTCGCTGATCCAATTGCCGCGGAGAATGGGGCTGGTCCGCGAGGCACCCGACTGCGTGGCCAGCGTCGTCGCCTGGGCCAGGATTCCGCCGCGGCCGTGCTTCTTCACGCCATCGACCCGCCGCCACTCAGCCCCGCTTACGCCCACGATGCCATAGTGCTTCGCCAAATCTTCGTTCAGGAAGGTGTGATCGGTATCCAGAATTCCCGTCACCGAGCCGTCGTTTTGAAATAGGTCGGTAAAGAACTGAATCGACTCCTCATACATCGCGCCGCGGAGGCCGACGAACGTGGGAAAGTGCCGCTCGCTCTTTTCGTCGAGATGGTCAAAATCATGAATGTGCACCCACTGGCAAGCGAACTCCGTCGCCAATCGCCGGGTCTTGGCATCCTTGAGCATCCGGTGAGTCTGTGCTTTGAGCACGGTCGGATCGCTCAGTTTTCCCGCCGCCGCGAGTTGCCGCAACTCTTCGTCGGGCTGGCTCGACCAGAGGAAATAGCTGAGTCGGCTGGCGAGCTCTGTGTCAGAAACGGGGTCTTGGCCAGCTCCGGGGCCTGGCCTTTCGATGCGATAGAGGAAGGCCGGCGAGACAAGGATTCTCGCCAGCGTGAGGCGGAAGGCGTCTTCGTGCGGAATCTCTTGTTGCCGCAGCCGAGCGTACATTTCACGCAGTTCCTTGGCTTCTGTATCCGTGAGCGGGCGGCGATATGCCTGACCGGCAAAAGCGAGCAGCGATTCCAAATGCCGCGGCTCGGTGTCGATCAGCCGCTGGCGATAGGCGGCCGCCCGGTCGGCGAACGGCTTGCGGAGGGGCTCGAAGACCTTGGGGTCGGCATCCTGCGTCGCATATTGAATGAGCTGTTCCAATGCGTCAACGAGCGTTATCGCATCCTGATTGATGTAATGCATCTCGTCCCAGAGCTTATCGAGTTGCTTTTGCTGGGCGTCAGTCAGCATCAGCCGCATCAAGTGGTCGTCCTCACGATAGAACAGCGTCAGTGTCACCACTTCATCAACGGGAACAATTTTGGTGTAGCACAGTGCGGCGGGGAACAACTGGCGGAACTCTTCGAATCCAGCTTCGATTCGCCGGCGTGCCTGGCTTCCTTCGCTCACCAGGATCGGCGTCGCGAACGAAGTGCGGCGATTGTCGCTGGTCCACTGGCCGCCGATTTGCGTTGTACTGGCTTCAGAAGGCTTCAGCCCGATTCCCGCCAGTGCCTTGCCGCTTTGCACCTGCAGTTGGACGCTTCCTTCCGCGGCGGCTTTCGGATCGAGAACGCCGGACGCAACCAGCTCGCAACCTTCGACCAGGTCAGTCGGAAGGCGGACCTCGATCAGGGTAGGGGCACGAACACAGAGACTATTGGCATCGACCTCGCCGCCGGCAGGATGTTTGCCGAAGAGGGCCGGATCGAGTCCCCATTCGCCGACAGCGCTTGTGGCCTCAATCTTGCCGCTGGAAAGGGACCGCAGAATGCCACCTAACAGTGGCCCGCCGCTAGCCCTCAATTGCTGTTTGAGCGCGGCACTCGCCGCCCCTCCCTCCGGCGATTTTCCTGTCAGCAGATTTTGAACCTCGCCCGCCGCGACAAGTCGCGCTTCCGCTCCTTTGGCGTCTTGCCACTTGGTCAAAGCAGAACCCGCGGGAATGACCGGCGAAGTCGCCGTCGGCCCTTCCGGCTCCGTGTAAAAATGCCAAGGCTGGTTTCCGTAGCGGTCAGCATGTGGATTTCCGGCGAGAATATCTCCCGAAACATCCGCGGCCAGATCCCACGTTTTTCGTTCGGCTTCCCTTTCCTCGGTCGTGGTCAGCGTCAAGTCAATAGCCGTCATGTCGCAGGAATGGTTGCCGTCACGCGGGCCGATGAGGAGCGAAATGACGTCCCCCGCTTCCACCGCCACATTTTCCAGCGGGCCGAATTTGAATTCCTTGTTTCCCTGAGCAGTGCCGGTCGCCAGACGTTGGCGAGTGGTGCCGCGGCGAAGCTCGACGAGCCAGGTGACGCCATTGCCACACTCGGGATGAGCGTGCGTGACAGCGCCGGAGACTCGCATCTTCGTGGTCAGGGGGCTCTTCCATCCCGCGGCGGCTCGCAGTGTCGGCGAGGGATGGACTCCCACGCTGTGCGGCTTCATATTGCCGGGGATACGGACGTGTTTGTCCGACGAATTGGCCATGAAGAGTGGGGTCGCGTCGACTCCCCAACCTTTCACAAAGTCATAACCCGCAGCGCTCATTAACTTGTTGGTGAAATGGCCGGTGACTTCGACACTTCCCCCCGAGCCAATGCCCAGATAATTGAGCCAGGCGGCCAGGGCATCGGCTTCCAATCCGTGCTTCTTGGCGAGTTCTTCGGTATTGGTTTTTCCCTCTGCTGCGGCTGCTTCATCGGCAGCGGTGAGGTACTTGGCAGTTGAGGCGAGAATGCGCTCGCGGCGAACCGTCAGTTCGTTCATCACATGCCGCACGTTCCTCAGCGGCAAATCCGGCCAGCCGGGGGCGACGATGCGCGGGTTCTGCCACAGTGCGAAGTCATGGTCGTTTCCGTCGCCGGCATCGGAAGTGACGAGCGTGAGCGTGATTTCGCCACCGGGAAGTTCGCTGGGAAACTTGAATCGCAAGTCTTGTCGAGGGACCACTGGGCTGACCGGTTCGAGCCAGCGTTTCGGCCCGCCGACCTTGCCGATATGCCCGACGCTGCCGAACTTGAACAGCGATTTTTGCCAGGCGGCAATTTCCGCGGCGAGCGCCGGGGCATCTTCCGCCTTAGCCGACTGCCAGTGGACACGAAGGGGCGAGAGCAGCAGGGACGGCTCTTTGCTCGAAAGATACTTCCAGAGGGTGCCGAGATATTTGGCGTTCAGATTCCGTTCGCGGGCCACCATTTCAACATTCTTTGCGTCTTTCGCCAGCCGTTCGCGCTCGGCCAGCGTGGCCAGAAAATACTTCTCTACCGGCAGCCGGCCCCCTTCGTTGGTATCGAAGACAATGCCTTGCAGATTAACCTTGTCGCCGCCACCAGCCTCAGTGAACGGGCGATAAAAGGCCCGAATTTCCGCCAGTTTGTCGTTCGTCCAGTCCCGTCTTGTGGCATTCGGCGAGAACACAAACCCATCGGGCAGCAGCACCGCATGGTCCGCGATCCCTTTGGCGGCATCCAGGTACTTGGTGACGAGGGCCGGCGACATGCTCAGTGCGTTGCCGGTATTCGTGAATCCTTCACCTGCGGCACCGTCGACCGGAAACTCCTTGGCGGGCTCCAGGGAATGAACGCCCGTGAGGTCCCGCACTGTATACGTATATTCCGCATTGTTCAGCCGCCGCAGCACGACGCGGCCAGGATCTCCCGCTCGCACTCGGGCTTCCATCGTCAAATAGCCGCGAACCCACTTTTCCAGTTTTTCCCGCTCCGCCCCCTTCAGTTGAGGCTCATCCTTTGGCGGCATCTGGCCGCTTTCCAGCATCGCGGCGACTTTTTGCCAGGTCTCCGGATGCTTGCGAACATCGGCCCAAGTCCCAATCGCCCTCAGGTCAACATCCGCCTCAATCCGATCTCCCGAGTGGCACTTCTGGCAATAGCTGACAATCAGCGGCCGGATTTCGGCGGGATAACTCTTCTCGAGTTCTTTGGCTTCCGGCTCAGCGGCAGTTGAGTGCCCAACCGCCACAAATGGCATTGTCAAAATCAACAAGCGAAAACTAAACACGCTTCGTACAAACATTCGCAAACTCTCCCTCATCCATTGCAACGCCAGTAGCTGGAATTTACCGGAACCATTATAGCCCAGCATGCGCAGGCCGCGAACCTGCCGCCGCTTCCATTTGACCTTGTTCGGTGATCTCTTTTACGAGACGGCTCCCTCTTTGACCACGGCCTCTCCCTCGCATCGGACGCTCTTGGGTGACTAACCGCCCGGCACACCTTGGGTGTTCACGAAGAGCGAATAGACCGAGGTGCTGCCGCACATGAAGAGCCGGTTGCGGTTGCGGCCGCCGAAGCAGAGGTTGGCG
>SXGT01086033.1_pt1 | contig 66229 bp, 77 predicted proteins | sample 3176221 | NCBI WGS metagenome assembly SXGT01 (sample SAMN11356862, study PRJNA531348) | freshwater metagenome | isolation source: freshwater sample F1-120 | place: China: Fuxian Lake, Yuxi | collected 2017-12-25
CCACCATTACCTGATTTTACATTAGTTGTTTCTTTTGCAAATTCAGTTGATGCATTTTTAGAAAAAGTTGAAACATCTGTCCATTCTTTTAGAGTGTAATCATTAATGTGATTTGCAATTAATATTGTACCTTCAATAAAATTATAATCATCATGATAAATTGTAAATTCGCCAGAAGTTGTTTCACCTAAAACTGTTGCAATTTCACCATTACTTACAGAAATTGTAACCTTACCAGGAGAATCAATAAAAATGGTTAATGGTTTTTCAGGAGTAGGGATTTCATAAACATCCTTGTCTAAAAATACAAGAACAGTACCAAAAATATTTGCTGATGAACCAATTATTATGATAACTGCAATTAGAGTAATTATTACAACTTTCAATTTAATTCAATTGCCATTAAGTATGCAGATTCTCCATCACGGTAATATGCATTAAGTTCTTGTTTAATTATAAATCCAAGTTTTTCATAAAGACTAACAGCATCAGTATTACTACATCTAACTTCCAAGTGAAATTCATCACAATTCCTACCCCTTACACCAATTACAGATTCTTCAACAAGTGCTTTACCAATTCCTTTTTTTCTGTGTTCATCAAGAACAGCAATAGAAACTACATGTCCTTTTTTTACAAAACCTAATTTTTTAAAATTGGAAAATCCAAATTCAGTTTTACACATTTCATATCCAACTATTTTACCATCTATTTCTGCAACCAAAAATGCTTCAGGTAATTCCTGCAATAGGGACTCATAGAAATAATCCGAATAATGTTCAGGTAAGGTTTTGAGGTTAATTTCCATAACTGAGATTAGATCGCTTTGATCTGCTCTACGTATACTACAATTACCTAATTGTCTTAAAATCACTTGCATGACTATAAGTTAAAACAATCAATATTTAATTTTAAACAAAAGGATCATTAATGGAATAAAAAATTATGAATTAAATGCAGGAAGATTCTCAAGAAAGCATTATTTCATTAGTTAATTCAATTTTTAATGTAGGAGAATTTACAAAAACAGAATTTACATTAGAATTTAAAATTAAGGATCTAGAATTTCAAACAAAATTTGAAGATTTAGCAAGAGAATTAGAAACCTTGAGTTATGCTTGTAAATTATTAAAAAAAGACGATGATATTTACATTGAAATTCAAAAATTTACAATAAAAAAATCTAGAATATTTCTAAATGCAACATGGACACCAAGGTTGTTGTTTATAATTGTAATTTCATTTGTAATGATTGATGGATACTATAGAACATCTGGAACAAATGCTATTGTTGAAATTGGAAATCCGTTTCAAATGGCAATTGTTTATACACTTGCTCTTCTAGGAATTTTAGGAACTCATGAACTTGGACATATTATTGCAGCAAAGGCACATAGACTTAAAACAAGTTGGCCTTACTTTATTCCAGGTTTACCAATACTTGGAATTCCAACATTTGGTGCATTCATTCAGTCAAAAGGATTAACAATTAATCGCCGTATTTTATTTGATGTAGCTATTGCAGGGCCTATTGCAGGACTTGTAATAACAATAATAGTTTCACTTTATGCGGCATACACTGCACCAATTTTAGATCAAGGAATAGCTGAAAAATTATTTGCAGATCGAGTACTAGTAGAATGGGAACAAGGAGAGCCAATACTAATGACTGCAAGTTTAGCAGTATTTGGTAAAGGTGGACCAGGTCATGAAGTAATAATGACACCAGTAATGTTTGCAGCGTGGATTGGATTTTTGATTACATTTTTGAATTTACTTCCAGCATGGCAACTTGATGGTGGCCATATGGCAAGAGCAGTTTTGGGTCAAAAAATCCATAAATATGCAACGTATGGAAGCATGTTAGTTCTGGTTTTACTAAATTACTGGCTAATGGCAATCTTAATTTTATTAATGTCAACCAAGAATCCAAGTGCAGTTCCACTTGATGACATATCTCCACTTACAAGAACTAGAAAATTGAGATATATTGGAATTGTAATATTAACAGTTTTGTGTGCACCGTTTCCATCAGGATTATTTTCAGGAATTTTACCTTAGAAAAAGTCTTGCACCATCAGTTATGACTACAACTTTTTGTCTAGCACCCTGTGTTTTTAAAATATAATCCATAGAATATTTTATTCCAGGTAATGAAATCATGCCAAGTTTTTTTGCATAAAATTCTGGTAAAATAGATACCAACCCAATTTGAAAATTTTTTTGTATTTCTGAAAGAAATAACAAGTCTTCCATACCATTAATATATTTTGTAGGATTTAGTAATTGTTCTAAAGTTAATCTGTCTTCAATATATTGTTGAATTGCATCAGAACCTAAGCCACTTTTGCATTCAGCAATTAAAATTCCAAGACCATCTTTTTTGATAGCATTTGAACAATTCCAAAGTGAAGATAAGGAATTTCCCAAAGTATCATTACTTGAATCCTTACCAGTACTCATAATCATAGTTCTATGTGCACCAACATCTTTAATCGAATTAGATTCTAAAATTTTAGTTGTAGAAAGTGTTTGTGAAGGATGGTCAATTGTAAAATCAAGTATTCCTGTAGAATTTGCAATTATTTCAATTGCTTGAATTTCAAAATTATCAGCAAACTTTTTTGCTTCAGTTAAACTTTCAGGATATTGTCCAGGTGCTGGAAGATTACTTTGTCTTTTTGCATATGCAGAAAGCATGGATTCAGAACCAAATTTTTTGATAAGACGAGTTGCAATAGTCTCATAACCAAATAAACCATCAAAGCCCATCTCGCCCATAAATATAAGATTTGAATTAGAAATATCAACATCATCAAATTCATTAATGGAGCTACCTTCAGGCAAACCTGATTTAACCAAATTGAGTATTTTTTTCTCCGCTAGTATTTTTGGAAATGGTTTTGATTTTTGCTCACATAATGTGAATAAAGAAGTAATAATTTTAAGAATATACTTAGAATTGTGTAATACAACTAGTTCCATAGGTTTAGATAAATCAAGAGTATTGAGTTTTTCAGTAATTTCAGAATCATCCATAATTTTACCATCAGAATCAATTTTTTGTTCTAAATTTTCGGCTTTGATATCCAAAACTACATCGGTAATTCCATAATTTAACCAAATTTCAGGCATAATAGATTGTAAATACAAACCAAAATAAATCCAATGTTGTTAATATTGACATGGAGTTTGTGAAAGAATTTGTGACCTTTTTACATCAAAAAGAGATAATAAAATTTGGAGATTTTACACTAGCCAGTGGAAAAAGTAGTTCATATTATGTAGATTTAAGATTAGTTCCAAGTTATCCTCATGAATTTAGAATGATGGTAAAATATCTAGAAAATCAAATTACTAAAGATATTGGATTAGAAAATTTTGAAAGTATTGTATCAGTTCCAACAGGAGGATTAGTAATTGCATCAGCATTAGCATTTGAAGTAATAAAACCTCTAGTCTATGTTAGAAGTAAACCAAAGGATTATGGAACTTCAAAATCAGTTGAAGGAAAAATTCACAATGGAATGAAAGTTGTAATGATAGATGATGTAGCAACTACTGGTGGTTCAATTGTTAATGCAATAAAATCACTGACAGAAGTTAATGTTAAAGTAAAAGATGCATATGTAATAGTAGATAGAATGGAGGGTGCAGATGAATCTCTTGCAGAACTTGGAGTAAAATTGCATTCAATTCTAAACATATTACAGATTACAGAAATATTGTATGAACAAAAAATGATTGACGTAGTAATTCTAGATAAAGTAAAAAAACAAATCAGTAACTAAAGTCTGGCAGCTCAGACAAATGCCTTCCAATCATTAATTTCAGATATAACTCTGATTCTTCATTGCAGCCAGTAATTTTTGCATAGACTCATTTTAAAACTAATTGAAAATAATGGGCCCGAAGGGCTTCGATCCCTTGGCTCACCGGTTATGAGCCGGTTACTCTACCAGGCTGAGTTACGGGCCCTAAAATAGTAAAAATTTTCTAAGGTATAAAATGTTATGAGATTAACAGTATTCATCATAACAACTATCAAGTAACAAATTTTGTGCTGAAATAGATTTCTCAGCAATTTGAATCAAGTCATTTGTATCAGCATTTGATTTTTCCAATATATTTCTCCAAGATGCTGTATGCCTAATATCAGCTTCAGTATGGAGCTTAAAGTATTGTGTTGCCTTATCATTTGTTATTTGATAAAATTCAGATAGTCCATCTAATTTTGTTTGGCTAATTTTTGGGATTTCTTTTTCAAATGCATACATTGCGCATGCACCACCATCAAAAGTATTCATCAATTCAAACAAATCAGAAACTGCTTTTTGTGTTTTATCTAATCCAGAATATCGAATTAATTCATCCTCACAAATACCAAGTTCACCTGCAAAGTTAATCCAAGGTTTAATATGTTCAGATTCTTCTTGTTGATTTTCAGCTAATTCAGTAATTACAGAATTAGGTGCTTGTTGAATAATTGGTGTCATAAATTCAGGAACTGCTTTTACAAGTTGAAAATATTCTTTTGAATATCCAGCTAAAGACTCCTGAGTTAATTTTCCATCTGACCACATTTGATAAAATGGGTGTTTCAATAAGCTTCGTTCTTCAATTATTTGATCAATTTTTTGAATATAATTCATTATTCATCTCTAAATTTCCCAATACAAAAATCTTTGTTGTGTAGCAAAAGATTTTATGATCTAAAAGTGAAATTTTCATGGGTTCCAGTGGTGTAGACCGGTCAAGCATACTGCCCTTTCAAGGCAGTGATCCCGGGTTCAAATCCCGGCTGGAGCACCAAGATTTAATTACTAATGGCGAAGGTTTTTGATCAATAATCTTGAATAGGAAAAATATCGAAATTAATCCCTTACTTGAGACATATGGGGAATATATCAAAAAAATTGATCGTGCATTAGAAAAAGAACTTGCATTATATTCAGAATCAGAATTTATTGAACCACTAAAATATTCATTAGAAGGTGGAAAAAGAATTAGACCAATTATTTTAAGTTTAGCTGCAGAAAGTATTGGAAAGATAGATGATAATGTCTTGTCAGCTTCGTGTGCTGTTGAGTTTTTACATATGGAATCAATCATCCATGATGATATTATTGATAAGGAAACTATGAGAAGACAAAAGGATCCATTTCATGTAAAATATGGATATAATACTAGTGTTCTAACAGGAGATTTTGTTTTAGGATTAATCCTTGCAATATCATCAAGATTAGATAATGCTAGAATTACAAAAGATTTGGCTACAACTGCAATGCTAATGAGTGAGGGAGAAATGATTGAAGGAAGGTTAGAAGATAGTGGAGACATTACATTTGATGACTACATAAAAGTTATTGAATATAAAACTGCAATTGCATTTGAAGTTGCAGCTAGAACTGGAGGAATTATTGCAAATGGGACAGAAGAACAAATTGAAGCATTAACAGGATATGGAAAAAATCTTGGAATTGCATATCAAATCAGAGATGATTTGTTAGATTGGAAAAATGAAGGAAAATTATTTAATTTACTAATTAAGAAAAGTATAGATCCTAGGGATGGCTTTAATAAAATGGAAGAATTGCTAAAAGAATATTCTGAGAAAGCAAGATCATTTTTGAGAAAAATTCCAGATAACGATGCAAAAATGAACTTAGAAAAATTAATAAAATTTACTTCGTTTAAGGCATAGTAGTTAAACTGATTACTGGAGCTGCAAGTTCTACAAATTTAATCAATGGTTCTGGATAAACACCAAATCCTACCAAGAAGATTGTTGAAAATATCATAATTGCCATTACAGATTTTGGTTCGATAACTCTCTTTTCAGTTTCACCTTCAAAGTACATCTTTCTAGTTAACCAACCATAATAAGCAAGAGATAATGCACTGTTTAATACGCCGGCTATTGCAAGCCATGGAGCCCACCATAATGTAGAACCTGCATCTAATGCACCTCCAAATAACATCAATTTACTCCAGAATCCAGAAAGTGGTGGAATACCAGCTAATGCAAACAATGCTATTACCAAACCTAGAGCAGTGACAGGCATTCGTCTTCCAAGTCCCTTTAATTTATCAATATGAGTTACTGCAAGAGTGGTTACAATTCCTGCAATTGCAATAAATGCAGCACCTTTCATTACTGCGTGATTCATAATTTGATACAAAGAACCTTGTAAACCTAGAGAACTGTATGGTGCAACTGCAACTCCAATTAGTATGTAGCCTGCATGTGCAATACTAGAATAAGCTAACATTCTAGAAATATTTTTTTGCATAATTGCTGCAATATTTCCAATAGTCATTGTCATTACTGCAATAATACCAAGAGCCAGAGTCCAATCAAGATGTAATACTACCATTCCTAAAACTACAATTCTAATCGTTGCAGCGAATCCAGCTTTTTTAGTTGCAGCTGCAAGAAGAGCAGTGATTGGTGTAGGAGCACCCTCATAGGTATCAGGAAGCCATTGATGAAATGGAACAAGTCCCATCTTAAATCCGAATCCTGCTATAAATAATCCAACAGATAGCAGTGCAAGTGGAAGCAAAGATGGATCAAGTGTAGAATAACCTTGAATTACTTCACCAATATTTGTAGAACCAGTTAATCCGTATGAAAGTGAAATACCATAAACAATAATTGCTGAAGATAATGCGCCAAACAAGAAATATTTTAAAGCTGCTTCATTTGAGCTTGGATTCTTTTTCATAAAGCCTACTAAAACGTACGTTGGAATACTCATGAGTTCCCATGCAACAAATAGCATTACAAGATCAGTAGAATATGCAACTAGTATCATTCCAATAGTTGCAAGTAGAATTAGAGAATAGTAAACAGCAGGAGAATTATGTTTTCTCATATAATTAAAAGAACCAACAGTTGTGAACAAAGCAACAATTAACATTGCTATTGCAAAAAACCCACCAAATGCATCGTCTACTACAACTTCTTCAGAAAATAATGCAGATGGAGAAATATTATCTCCAATGAATTGGTATACAACATATCCCATAGATACGATTAATGCAGAAAATGCAATTATAGCATAAAATGAATTTGAACCCTTTTCTTTTCTTGCAATACTAATGATTGGAAGAAGTACACCAACAGTGCCCAATATTGCAATTATCACCAAAGGAGTTGAAGTAATTTCTAACATGCCTTCATAACTCCTACAACAATAATATCAGAACTACAAATAATAATCCTGCTCCAAATACAAATAGATAAGATTGTGAGACACCAGTTTGAGTTCCTTGAATTACTTTAGCACTCCAACTAACGGCTTTTTGAACTCCATTATTCATACCATAATCAATTACTGTCTTCTCAAAGTATCTAGAAACACCTCTTGCTAACCATAAGGGTGTTGTAACAAAACACCAGTATACCAAGGCGTTAAGATACCATCTGTTTAAGAAAAGTTTGTGAATTGAGTAAAAGAGAATATTTGAATTTACAAACTTAACAGGATCAACCCATCTACCAATGTAAAATATGTATCCTAATCCAATACCTGTAGCAAATGCCACTAATGATGAACCAAGTGCAACTGGATTAAGTCCTTGTAAGAATTCAGGTAGGATGGATGTTTCTGCTGTAACATATTCGCTATGAATACCAAATGAGTGTTCAAGATATTCAGTAAACAAATGATGAATTTCTTCTTCAGCAGATAATCCAATTATACCAATACCAATTGTAAGTACTGCAAGTATTCCATATGGAATCCACATTGATGCTGATGCTTCATGAATGTGATGTCCTTCTTCTTCCATTTTTTCTATATGCTTACTTTTCTTTCCAAAGAATACCATACCAATCATTCTTGTGGTATAGAATGCAGTAATTATAGCAGTTAAAACAGCGATAAGGAATAACGGTAATGCCCATTCATTTCCAGATTCATATACTGAAGCAAAGATTGCATCTTTACTCCAGAAACCTGTTGTGATAAATGGTGCTCCCATTAAACCAAGACCGGCAGCCCACATGAAAGCATAAGTTTTTTTCATATGTTTTCTCAGACCTCCCATATCTGTCATAAATCTAGAACCAACAATATGCAATAGTGATCCTGCTGCCATGAATAATGAAGCTTTAAACATTGCGTGAGAAATTAAGTGGAAAAATCCTGCAGTATAACCATCAACATATTGTTGAGATAATCCTGCAACACCTAATGCCATCATCATATAACCAATTTGAGAACCAGTAGAATATGCTAAAACTTTCTTAATTTCAGGATTAACCATACCTTGTGTTGCAAGTAATAACGCAGTAATTGCACCTGTCCAAGCAACAATTTCAAAGAATTGATCAGCTAAAATTCCTGCTGCGCCTAATGCAAATACAAGTGGACCAATTCTTGCTACCAAAAACACACCTGCTTTGACCATTGTTGCTGCATGAATTAATGCAGATACTGCAGTTGGTCCAGTCATTGCTTCTAACAACCATTCGTTTAATGGGAATTGTGCAGATTTACCCATTGCACCACCAAATAGTAAAACAAATGCAGGAACTAGTAATCCTTGAGCTGCCATAGAAGTTGCCCAATCAGTATTACCCATTAATTCTCTAAATCCAAAAGTACCTGCAAACAAGAATATCAGAAGCATACCAGCAATCATCATTACATCACCAACTTTTGTCATGATGAATGCCTTCATACCAGCGTGTGTTGGTGAATAGTAATCTAACATTCCAAGAACAGTACGTCCTTCAACACCAACATGATCTTTCTTTTTATCACGATACCAAAAGCTGATTAATGCATATGATGCGAGTCCTACACCTTCCCAACCAAAGAATACTTGAAGTAAATTATCAGATAATACAATTAACTGCATTGAACCAATGAAGAACAACATCCAGAACCAAAATCTTGTAATATCTTTATCACCTTTCATGTATCCTGTACTGTAAATCATAATCAAGAATGAAATCCAACCAACAACATTTGCCATAATTATTGAAAGTGGATCTGCTAGTACACCGGCTTTAAGACCAAGAGCTTCAATCCACATTATTTGATTATGAACTTCACCTGCTTCTAATGCAAGAGGAATTAAGGATGATGCAGATAATGCACTCATTAAAGCAAATCCAACTGCAACGTAACCAGTTGATTTTTTAGATAATTTTCCAATTCCTGGCATAATTAATGCTGCAGCAAATGGAAGCATCCAGATTAGCCATGCACTTGTTACTTCAAATGTTGGTTCTAAAACTTCAGTTGCCATAATCTAAATCCCCATCACTCCGTTCATGTATGGAATAATTGTTTTTAAGAAAATGTCAGGATAAATTCCAACTACAATTGAGAATCCTGCAAGAATCATCATTGGTATTGTCATGTACCAACTTCCTTCTTTGACATGTTGTAGATTTTCAGGGAGTTTTCCAAAGAATACACGTTTTAACATCCAAAGCATGTAAGACATTGTAAGTGCTGTTGCAACAAGACCTAATCCAAATGCTACTGCTCTAATTGTAGAACCTTCTGTAATTGCAGTTTCTAATGCACCATAAAACAAAATCCATTCACCCATAAATCCACTGGTTGGTGGTACGCCCATTATTGTTAAGGCACCAATAACTGCACATACTGAAGTGATTGGCATCTTACCTGCAAGTCCTCCAAGTTTAGAGAAGCTTCTAGTTCCAACTTTAACAATAATAATTCCAGCCATCATGAAGAGAATGCCTTTACCAATAGCGTGAGTAACATACATCATTTCAGCACCTGCAAGACCGTATGCAGACATTGATCCTATACCAAATAACAGATATCCCATCTGACTAATACTAGAATAAGCAAGGAAACGTTTCAAGTCATCTTGCATTAATGCCATTGCACCGCCATAGATCATAGTGACAAGGCCCCAAATGTGGAACCAAATTGCAAGTTCTGAATATGTTACAGGTAAGAATTCAACAACTAATCTAAAGAGACCATAAGCTCCAATTCCAATCATTGCTGGAGACAATAATGCACTAATTGGTGTAGGTGCTGCACCGTGAACATAAGGTAGCCAAATGTGATACATGAAAACTGCTAATTTAACACCAAGACCTATAGAAATTGCAACAGCAGAATACATTGCAATATCTGCAGGAAGTTCAGATTCTTTAATATCTGCAAAGTCAAAGCTACCAAGAGTAAGTCCTATCATCAAAAATCCCAATAGTAAAACAACTGCACCTGCATGAGTCCAAAAAAAGAACATTAAACCAATTTTTCTTCTTGGTCCATCACCCCATATGGCAACTAAAAAGAAACCCGGAATCAACATTACCTCAAAGAAAATATAAAATTCAATCAAATTAGTTGATAGAACTGTTCCAAGCATTCCCATTGCAAATACAAGATAAAGTGCAAAGTAAAGACCAGATTTTGCATTTACATAATTTGAAAGAGCAGTTGATTCAACAATAGATGTTTGACCGCTTTCAGATGTGTTAATTTTTTGTTCTTCTTCAAATTGTTCATGGAATTTATGAATCATGTATGGTTTAGAGTAAATTGCCAGTATTGTAGACAAAACATAAATCATAATTGCAAATGGTGATGCAAGTCCATCTAACAAGAAACCAAATTCTCCAAATTGTTCTGTCCATGGATAATGTTCTTCAACAGTTCCAGAAAGTGCTGCGTTAATTACTAGAAGTGTGGTGTATAGTAAAATTGCAAATGTAAACCACATTGCAGGAGTAGGACCAACTTTTTTTCCAAGAATGTATGCTACTGGAGATAATAGTAAGGGCAAGAAAACTGCCTGTAATAATGCATATTCCATTATCCTCTCAAACTCCTGAAGTCAGCGATATCAACATTTTGATACATACGGTATGCTACAATAATCAAGGATAGTCCTACAGCTACTTCGGCTGCTGCAATTGCTATAGAAAATAGAGCTAAAGTTTGACCTCCACTATGAGGTAGAAATCTACCAAATGCTACAAGATTAAGATTTGCTGCATTAATAATAATTTCAACTGCAAATAACATTCTAATGAAATTACGTTTTACTGCAAGGCCGTAAATTCCTATTGCCAATAAAGCAACAGAAACTAATGTAAAATCAACTAATTCGTTGGTCATTTTCTACATCCTCCCTTCTTGCTAAAATTAATGCACCAGTTACGGAGCCTGCTAAAATTAAACCCATCAAAATTAATGCTGGCCAATAATATGTTACAAAGTCTATACCAATATCTCTAAAATCAACTGGAGATTCATCAGTAGTTATTGTTTTAATTCCAGAATCTAAGAATACAGCACCAAGTGATACCATGATAACTAACATTAAACCAATTCCTGCAAATTTTCTTCTTTTATCTTCAATTTTTTTAAAGATGAGTTCTCTCTTTACAAGCATAACAGTAAATAGAATTAAGACAGCAATCGAACCAACATAAACTGCTAATTGAAACAATGCAACAAATGGTGCATCAAGCAAAAAGAAGAATCCAGCAATACCTCCAAGAGTTCCCATTAATGCAATTGAACCATAAATTAATGATCTCATTTCAAGTGCTGCAATTGAAGAACCAATTGTAATTACAGTTAATGCAAGAAATGCAGCATCAGCCATGAGTTGCTCCCCACTTTGTAATTATAATTTCACTATCTTGTTCAACATATGGTTTAACTGCAAGTTGTGCAGGTGTATAGATCAAACCTTCTTTACTAAATGAAGATAATTCATAATCATTAGTCATGTAAAGTGCATAAAATGGACATGCGTCAACACATAAACCACAAAAAACACATTTGCCATAATCAATTTGTGGCATGATGGATTTTTTATTTTGTTGTTGTTGATCTGGAACTTTAACCATAGCAATTGCTTCAGCAACTCCTTCACATGCAATAGAACATAATTGACATCCAGTACAGTGATCATGAAATAACATATGACGACCCTTTAATCCAGCAATACCAACACCAGTAGAAGGATCAAATTGATAACCATCACCTACAAACTTTAGTTTTTCTTCAGGATAACGAAGAGTAAATCTTTTTGTCGCAATATGTTTAATTCCAGAATTTAATGCACGAATTATGCCTGTAGCAGTATTTGTCATTGTAAGCCTCCTGGTCCTAGCACTCCAGCGTAAACCAAAGCTAGTGCAATAAAGATGTTAACAAATGCAAGACCGATCAATTTAGTCCAACCAAGATTTAGTAATATATCAACTCTAACTCTTGGGAAAACACCTCTTGGCAATAATATGAAAATTATAACAGCTACAGTCTTTAAAACAAACCAAAATATTCCATTAAGCATTTCTTGATCAAATAATGGTAATCCAGCAATCTTTGCAGTTATAGGACCAATTTCTATTCCTTCAGTAGCAATCTCCATAGGGAATGGTGGTACAACCATTGGGCCATTCCATCCACCAAGGAATAAAACAACAAACAATGCTGCAAATGCATAAAGTTTGAGATATGTTCCCAATTGAACAAGTCCATACATCATTCCAGATAATTCAGTTAACCATCCAGCTACAATTTCACTCTCTGCCTCGGGTAAATCAAATGGAATTCTTTCTAATTCAGCTAACATCGTAATAAAAAATACAATTGCACCAACGGGTAAAAAGAGAATCCAAGGGAAACTAGATTGACTAGCAGCAATTTCAGATAAATTAAGAGTACCAGTAACCATTACAACTCCCAACAGAGATAGAATTAATGGAATTTCAAATGAAACCATTTGAAATAGAGCACGAATTCCTCCAATGAATGGAAATTTACTGTTTGCAGACCATGCAGAAAGAATTGTTACAATTGGGAAAAATCCAATTACTGCAAAGACAGCAAGTAATCCCATATCTACATCTGCGACAACCCAACCTGGTGCAACTGGAATTAATGCAACAAACGCTGCTGCAGATGCAACAAAAAGAACAGGTGCTGCCCAGAAAATAGGCTTGTCAGCTTTTGCAGGAATAATAATTTCTTTAGAAATTAATTTTAGACCATCACCCAATAATTGTAAAATACCTTCAACTTTTCCACAGTAAAAAGGACCGACTCTTAGTTGTAATTTTGCAAGCAGTTTTCTTTCAAGGAAAATTGTTCCAGCAGCTAACAATGCAGCAAAACCAAATCCCGGAAATGCCATTATTTTAAACATGTCAGTTGTCATAAAGGCTTGAACAATTGGAAGAGTACGTGATGGATCCGCCAAGTAAGTAAATGCAAGAAATGGTGTAAGCAATTCTCCATCAATAACTGGCATTGGAATTACAAATAAAACCATCATAACAAGTGGAAAACCAATTAATGAAAATATCAAAAGGAACCATACGGCATCATTAATAATAGCCTTGATAAATCCACTAAGTTTGAAATTTGGTGCAATAACAGACATTTATCGGTCTGCCTCTACTGGCCAATAATTAAGACTCCAATAAACAGATGGCATGTTACCTAGTTTTTCACCTTTTAGAAGATATGGTAATGCAATTAGATTTCTAAATGAACCAACACTAAGTTTTAGTCTATATGGTTCAACTTTTCCATCAGAAACAATATAGCATCCTAAAGAACCTCTACCGGATTCTACACGCTTGTATACGGAGTCAAGTCCTTTACCTTTTGGGTTTGGCTTTAGTTTAACTCTAACAGAACCTGATTTTGGCATTTTTTGTAATGCTTGTCGAATTATATTGCAACTCTCCATCATATCAAGCCATGGAACTTTAGATCTTGCATAAGAGTCACCTTCTTTCATTACATTAGTGTGAACATCCAATTCTTCATAAACATCATATGGTTCTTTTTGTCTAAGATCATAATCAACTCCACTTGCACGCAATACGGAACCAGTTGTTCCAAGTCTAATTGCATCTTCACGAGAAAGTACACCAGTATCTTGAGTTCTTGAAATTAAAATTGGGTTATCATAAAATACTGCAGCATATTCTTTGATACGTTTTTCAAAATAATTTACTTGACGTAAACATACTTCTTCAAAGTTTGGAGGTAAATCATTTCTAACTCCACCTGGAACAAAATGTGAATGTGTTACTCTTGCACCACTAATTTTTTCCATAAGATCAATTAAGAGTTCACGATCACCTGCGGGCCACATAAACATTGTAGAATGACCTAAGAATATTCCATAGATAGCAAGCCAGTACATTGTATAGATACAACGATTTAGTTCAGAACAAATTACTCGAACATATTTTGCACGTTCAGTAACTTCAATACCAAGTAGATCCTCAACACCCAAGACATAAGGATAAAGAGCATTACAAGAATCGTGAATTACAGGTCTTTCTAAATGAGGAATGTTTGTTATATAATTTCTATATTCAGCCATTTTTTCTTCTCCACGATGTACATAACCTGGATCAGGATCACATGCAACAATGTAATCGCCATCAATTTGTACAATGATTCTCATATGTCCGGAACCAGGATGTTGAGGTCCTACATTAAGAGTCATAATTCTCTCGTCAACTTTTTGGAGTGCTAATCCAGGAGGTAATTCTACTGTCATATCTATCGCCCTTTTATTGCAAAGTCTTTTCTGAGAGGTGGTAAATCTGCCCAATCTTCTGGCAAAAGTAATCGTCTATTATCAGGATGACCAGTAAAGTAAACTCCAAACATTTCAAAAACTTCTCTTTCATGGAATTCTACACTGTAGAATATATCTCTAAGAGATGGCAATTTTGTTGCATCTTTTCCAGGAATTGGGTTTTCTTCTCTTTGTGCTCTAGTTGCTAAAACAAGAATTTGCTTAGCCAAAGATGAATCTGAATAAGAACCAATATGATAAACAACTTCAATTTCTTTATCCTGTGGATAATCTACACCAGAAACAGATTCTACGTGATCATAATTCAGCCCATCTCGAATAAATTCAGCTACATCATGAACGTCTTCTCTGCTAACTTTAATTCCAACTCTATTTTCTTTAATAAATTCAACTTTAATTTTATCACCAAATTTTTCAACCACTTTATCACAAATACTCTTTTCAAATGCAGGAACTTGTACAGATTTTACCACTGGTTTTGCTACTGGTTTTTCATCGGCTGATTTTTCTTCAGTAGTAATTTGCTCTGCATCAGTACTCATTATACAAACTTCCTAGCCTTCATTCTCTTAATTTTTTCTTGTAACAAAATACAACCTTGGATAAGAGTTTCAGGTCTAGGCGGACAACCTGGAACATAAACATCAACTGGAAGAACTCCATCAATTCCTGGAAGTACATTGTATGAATCAAAATACAATCCTCCAGTAATTGCGCAAGCACCCATAGCAATCACATATTTTGGTTCTGGCATTTGATCATAAACTAATCTAAGACGTGGAGCCATTTTTCGTGTGATAGTTCCTTGAACAACAATTAGATCACATTGTCTAAGTGAACCAAATGCTTCAATGATACCAAATCTTTCAACATCATATCTAGGACTAGATGCTGCTCCAAACTCAACACTACAACAAGCTGTTTCAATATGCACAGGCCAAAGTGACCAAATTCTACCCCAATTGATAGCATAGCCCAATGGTTTGTCAATTGCTTTTTCTAAAATATCTCCCAGTTTTCCTATGAAGACATTTGCATTTTCTGGTGTTACTAAATCTTTAAGCAATTTTATTCCCATCCACCATTAACATTAATTCTATAAATAACTACCATATTCTTCGTCTCCCTGATTGATACAGTGCAAATGACATTGCTCCAAATATAATTCCCAAAAATCCCATCATTGGCAAAGTTGCATTTTTTGGAAGTTCCAAAAGAGAACTGCCCCAAGCATATAAGAAAATTGCTACAACATCAAAAATGACAAACATCAAAATATACGGATAATACTGCATCATAAAATGAGTTCTTCCTTCACCACTTGGTACTTGTCCACATTCCATTGGCAAAAATTTTACAGGATTACTTTTTTTACGAGGTGATATCATTCGTGAAATTAATAATGTAGGTGCCATTGCAGCTACTGCAAATCCAAACATCAATACTACGGTACTGTAATTGCCCGCTATTTCTCCGACCAATTTAGCTTTGATCCCTAAGTTTTGTATAATAAGGTTACCTCGTTTTTTCGATCAAGTGTTTTTAAAAATAATTGTTGTAAAGTAATTAATAGGATAATTGTACAGCACAGATTATGACAATAAATGTAGGCGATTTTGCACCAAATTTTGAACTTCCTGACACAGAATTAAAAATGAGAACTTTAGATGAATTTAAGGGTAAAAAAATTGTATTATCTTTCATAGTTGCAGCCAGTTCGCCAGTATGTGAAGCAGAATTATGTACTTTTAGAGATTCATGGAAAGAAATTTCAGATATGGGGGCACAAATAATTGCAATTAGTAATGATGGTCCTTTTGCAAACAAAGCATTTGCAGAAAAAAATAACTTCAATTTTCCACTATTAGGTGATTATACAAGTAAAACTATCAAAGAATATGATATTCTGTTAAAAGATCTATTACACATCAAAGATTACAATGCAGCAAAACGTTCTGTATTCATAATTATGGAAGATGGAAAAATTGGTTACAAATGGGTATCAGAGAATCCATTAAAAGAACCAAATTATGATGAAATTAAAAACTTTTTAAAATAAATAATTTTTTTTATTCTATATCAGCAATTATATCGCCTTTAGCAATAGTTCCTGTTTCTTTAGCTTTGATATTTTTTACAATTCCATCTTTGTGTGCTTTAACCGTAACTTGCATTTTCATAGATTCTAAAGTGCAAACAACATCACCTTTCTTAACAGAATCTCCATGTGCAACCGAAATTGAAACTACTTTTCCAGGAATTTGACTTTTTAGTGATTTTTGTATTATGCCAGAACCACCACCACCAGAATTTTTGTAAACAATTTCATCATAATGAGTATGTAAATTGATAGTAATTGGAACATTATCAATTACAATATTCATTTCATTTGTTGATTGTTCAAGATATTTTGCTTTATGATATTGTTGATCTAAAATAAATTCAATCTCATTTGAATTCATACTAATTATTTTTAATTTATGCTCATTATCATTAATTTTAATTAGATAATCATTATTTCCAAGTTTTTGTATAATTTTTCCATTAAATAATTTTTTAATATCTTTTATTTTATAATTTGCCATATTATCAATCCAATTTATTTTTCCAGTGAGAATTATGAGTATTAGTATTTTGTATACGACTCTTAAAATATTCAGAATGAATTATTGCAGCAGCCAAAGCTGCATCAGTTTTATTTTCTTTTTCAGTTTGAAGATCTTTTTTTAATCTATTAATCATATCATGACGTTTTAAGAAATCAGTAGATAGTTCACCATTTTTGTATTCGTCAGAATTTAAGATTGTTTTATACAAAGGAATTGATGTTTCGACACCTTGAATGTAAAAGTCATTTAATGCAGAAATCATTCTAGTCCTAGATTCTTCAAATGTTTGACCCCACGTCACAAGTTTTGCCATAAGTGAATCATAATAGGGTGAAACTGTGCATCCAGGATAAAGATAAGTGTCACACCTAACACTTGGTCCTGCAGGAATAGTTACATCTGGAACAGGTCCAGTGGAAGGAGCAAAATCCATGAATGTATCTTCAGCATTTATTCTACATTCTATTGCATATCCATTCATTTTTAGATCACTTTGTTTGAATGGAATTGGTTCCCCATTTGCTATGTCTAATTGTAATTTTACTAAGTCTAAGCCAGATACAAATTCAGTTATTGGATGTTCAACTTGTAATCTAGCATTAATTTCTATAAAATAAAATTCACCATTATCTGCTCTTAAGAATTCAGCAGTACCTAAATTAGTATAACCAACTGCATGTGCAGCATTAACAACTAATTGACCGATACGTGATCTAGTTTCTTCATCAACAATTGGAGATGGAGTTTGTTCAATTAATTTTTGATTTCGTCTTTGAATAGAACATTCTCTTTCAAAAATGTGAACAGCATTACCTTGTGTATCTCTAGCAAATTGATATTCAATATGTCTTGTTTTTTCTAAGAATTTTTCAACTAAGATTGCAGATTTACCTACTGCCGCAATAGATTCACCAGTTACAGATTCATAACCAGTACGTAATTCTTTATCATTAGTTACAATTCTAATTCCACGACCTCCTCCACCAAAAACAGATTTTAACATTACAGGATAACCAATTTTATTGGCAATTTTTTCTGCATCATTTACATCTTTGACTAAACCTGGACTTCCAGGTACAGTTGGAACTTTAGCTTTTAACATTGCATCTTTACATTTCATTTTATCACCACAAAGATTCATAGAATCTGCAGAAGGACCAATAAAAATAATTTTATTTTTTTCACAGAGTGCTGCAAAATCATCATTTTCAGAAAGAAAACCATAACCTGGATGAACTGAATCTGAACCAGATGATAACATTACATCTAAAATTTTTTCCTGATTAAGATATGATTCTGCAGGAGTTGCCTTACCTATATGATATGCTTCAGTTGCTTGTTTTACATGCATTGAATTTGTATCTTCATCAGAATATACTGCAACTGTTTTAATTCCAAGTGCTTTACAAGTTCTAATTACACGTAAAGCAATTTCTCCCCGATTAGCGATAAGTACTTTCTCAATCATCTTTAATCATAAATTGATATTTCCATGTTTTCGAGGTAATTGTTTTTCTCGTTTATTTGCAAGCATTTCTAATGCTTTAATCAACATAGGTCTTGTTTCAGCAGGATCAATTACATTATCAATACTTCCATGAGATGCAGCAACATATGGATTTTCAAATTTTTCTGCAAATTCATCCATGAGTTGTTTTTTAAGAGATTCAGGATCTTTCGAAGCATTAAGTTCTTTTTTATTCATTATTTTTACAGCTGCTTCGCCACCTAAAACAGCACATTTTGCAGTTGGCCATGCATAATTAATATCAGTTCTAAGATTTTTACTTCCCATTGCAATGTATGCACCACCATATGCCTTACCAATAACTAAAGTAATTCTTGGAACAGTGGCTTCACAATATGCGTAAAGCAATTTACTTCCATGTCGAATAATTCCGTTATGTTCCTGATTAGAACCTGGCATGTAACCAGGTGTATCAACTAAAGTAATTAATGGAATATTAAATGAATCACAGAATCTAATGAAACGTGATGCTTTGTTTGATGAATCAATATCTAATGCACCTGCAAGATGCATTGGTTGATTGGCTACAATTCCAACAACATTACCATTTAACCTGGCATATCCAATTACAATATTTGGTGCAAATAATTCATGTACTTCAAAGAATTCATGATTATCAACAATTGAATTTATAATTTCTTTAATATCATATGGTTGCAAAGGATTTTCTGGCATTATGTTAATTAAATTATGATCTAATCTATTTGGATCATCATCAGTTGTAAGTTTAGGTGGTTGTTCAGTATTATTTTGAGGTAAGAATGAAATTAATTTTTTAATATAATCCATACATTGGTATTCATTTTCAGCAACAAAATGTGCAACACCACTTTTTGAACCATGTGTATTTGCTCCACCAAGTTCTTCAAATGAAATTTCTTCACCTAAAACAGTTTTAACAACATCAGGTCCGGTTACAAACATACTTCCAATTTTTTCAACCATTATGACAAAATCAGTCATAGCAGGTGAATATACAGAACCACCTGCAGAAGGACCAACACTAGCAGTAATTTGTGGAATTACGCCAGAAGCTAGTTGATTGTGATAAAAAATGTCAGCAAATCCATCTAAGCTCATAATTCCTTCTTGAATTCTAGCACCACCAGAATCCATAATTCCAATTATCGGACATCCTGTTTTTAATGCATGATCCAATAATTTGGTAATTTTTTTAGCTCCCATATGACTAAGAGTTCCACCTAGTACAGTGAAATCATATGCAAAAATAAAAATTTGACGTCCTGAGACATTACCATATCCACCAACTACACCATCAGTAAAAAATTTCTTTTTTTGCATATCATATTCATAATAATGGTGAGTCATTAATGGATCAATTTCTACAAATGTACCCTCATCAAGTAAAAGATCTATTCTTTCACGTGCAGTTAGTTTACCTTTCTCGTGTTGGTCAGCAATTTTATCCTGGCCACCGCCTTGTAATGCGATATCATTATTTTTAGTATATTTATCAATCTTTTCATAATGCATAATGTGATCTAACCAAATTAGTTTTCATATATTAATCTAGATTGAATAAATTTAATTTCAGATAATGAGATAAATTAAAAAATACTAATTTTAGCAAAATTATGAATTTAAAATAGGAAATTTCTTATTAGATGAATTTTGATATGAATTAAAAGAATCCTTCTCATCACTACATTTCTTGCACATACATAATTGAGATACATTTGGTATATCACAAATATCTTGAAATTCACATTGGGAACATCCAGCTGGAGAACCACACACAATACATTGCAATTCATTGATTTGAGCGCATTTTTCATGTTTTACACCAATACCTTTTGACCATAATCCAATTTCATTGATTTCAATTTTATCATTACAAACAATACAAATTCCAGTAAACTTCATTGGAATTTTTATCCAGCTCATTGTATCAATTCAATTTCCTTATCAATTATATCACCAAATGTTTCTTCTAATTCTAATTCCAAAGTTTTATTTTTAATACAAAATAAAAGATATGGCATACATAATGTTACAAATGAGCTTGAAGATTGATGTAATTTTTTTGCCATTAGAGAAGATAATAATTGAATTTTTGCACTGTCCCAACGAATTCTATTAAGTAAATGCCATGACAAATTATATTTAGAATATCGTACTCTATCATCCTTTTGATATAAATTAATTAAAATATCATTAAGATAGCGCAACAATCTCCAATTTTGTGTTTTCATAATTTTTCCAAATAACATATCAGCATTAGAAATAATTTCTAAATATTTTGCAAGTGAAACATTATCTAAATCACTAGTCATGATACTAGAATAGAACGCATTAATTTTTTCTCTAGGATCAATTTGTATTGAATATAAAACACCTCTAGCTTCCTCAATGGAGTTTGCTTTGAAAAATGCATTAACTCCATTTTCAATATTTAGAATCTCAAACAAATTTTCTGTTTGAGGATTAAATCCTGTTATCAGAGATTGAGTGAGATTGATCATAGAACGAATATCTCCTCTTGATTTATCAATTACTTTGATTAAAAAACCAGGACTAAGTTTTTCATTTTCTTTTTTTAATATATTATCTAAATAAACACGCAATAATCTTGGTGGAATTTTTTTAAATGATATTGGTGTTACTACTTTTTTGATACTTTGCATTTTATCTGAATCATCATAATTAGCTGCAAGTAAAATAGGCACATTAGGTTTGTTTAAAATATCAACAAGTGCGGATGCACCACCATAATCTCCTCGACCATGGATTCCATCAACTTCATCAATAAAGATCATAGGAGTTCCTAGAACACTGACATTTCCTAAAACAGGTGTAAGAATTTCATTAATTCTAGATTTACTTCTGACATCACTGGCATTAAGTCCAATCATGTCATAACCAAATTGTTTTGCTAAAAGATATGCAATAGTAGTTTTCCCAATCCCAGGAGGTCCAACAATCAAAAGAGGTTTTGTTCCTTTTTTCCATTTTGCAAACCATTGGATAATTGTTTCCCGTGGTTCCTCATTACCCAACATATCAGAAATCTTCTGAGGTCGATATTTTTCAGACCACATCAATTTTATCACTTAGTTGGAAGATTTTTGTTCAAATCTGACCAGATGTTTTTTTCTTGTAATTTTTTATACCAAAATTCATTATAATGTTCAACGGTTAGAAATAAAAATTCTAAGAACTTTGTATGTGAAAATTTTTCAGGTAGTTTCTCAAGAGCATCTCTTGCTTCACGTAAATATGATTGACTGTGATGCATTGTTTCTTCAAATCCACTTTTTACATCATTCATTTTTAATGAATAAAATAATGGCCAAGAAGGAATTTTTGCTGCTCTATCTCTAATACTATCTTCAATTTCATTTCCACATCCAACAGATTCAGCTGCTTTTGCCATTCCAGTGTAAAAAATATCAGCTAGTGGTGCACGATTCAATGCCATATTTCTACCAGCAGTACCCATTACCGAACGATATTTTTTGTAACTTTCAACTAATTCTTCTTTTGTAATTTCTGTAGGTTTATCCTTTAATTTTGTATCAAGATATTGTCCAATTCTTGCTTGCTTGAAACCTTCTTCAAATTGTTTAAGGATATCATCTCCACCCTTTGAGATTTTTTCTCTAGCAAGTTTCAAAATATATGGATTCATCAATTTGTAATCATCCAAATATTCTAAATCTTCATCTTTGTCTACAATTCTATCCATTGGTTCACTAAGATCAATTGCAATAATATGACCATCAACAATATCTTGTCTCATTGTAGTATTTTTATCATCATTAAAATAATCTGTGGATGCATCAAAAAGACCATTAAATACAGGAAATGTCATTTTGACAAAATTTGAATTTAAAATTCTAAGAACCCTATCATGTAAAGTGTCAAAATCTTGCAATTTAGATTTTATAGGCTCAATTTCAGAAGAATTTAAAATAATTTCTGCAGAACCAACTTCTTCTGCAAATTGTTGTTGAGTTGTATTTGGAGAATCATCTGAATTAATTTGATCAAAAAGATTTTTTGCAAATCTTAGAGCAAATGCAGGAAATTCATCTTCTGCTTCCTGTTTATAATGATTAAATTGTTGGAAACCTTTTGATTTAAACAAACCTTGTTTTATGATTTGTTTTCCAGGTTTAGTTCCCATTAATGCACTTTTACTAAAAATTGATTCATCCTTTCCACTCATGAACACAATCCAATTTATTGTTATTTATGCTTTCAAAATAAAAAGTTTCTTCACTTAAATTACGAAAGAAAAATTATTTTTTTATGGAAATTATAGAAATTCTTCGTGAAGCTTCAAATCAAATTTATAAAAATGTAAAAGATCTTGCAGGAACAGATGATGCTGCAGGAGATTTTGGAAGAGGTGCAGGAGGAGATATTTCAAGAAATATCGACATAATTGCTGAAAAAACTGTTTTAGATTATCTAAAAGAAATTAATTTTCAATGTGTTGTGTTAGGTGAAGAATGTGGTAGAGTTGAATTATCAGATAACCCAAAAGGATACATCATAATGGATGCAATTGATGGTTCTGCTAATGCAGTACGTGGAGTACCATTTTTTTGTAGTTCATTGGCATTTGCAACAGAAAATAAACTTAGTTCAATTACAGATGGTGTAATAACAGATTTAACAAATGGAGATATGTACTGGGCTTCAAAAAACAAAGGTGCATTTTTAAATAAAAAACAAATTAAAGTTCAACAAAAAGAGCCAATCTACAAAATCATTGGGATAAACACATCTGGTGCATCTAATGAAGTAATGCAAAGAATGACTCGAATATTTCAAAATCATAATCATACAAGACATTTTGGAGCTAATGCATTAGAAATGGCGTTGTTTGCAAGAGGTTTAATGGATGTTTTTATTGACTTTAGAGATAAAATTAGAATTCAAGATATTGCCGCAGGATGTATCATTGTGAAAGAGGCAGGAGGCTTACTATTAGATGCAAATTTGAATCAACTAGATGCAGATTTAAGTTATGAAACAAGAGTTTCATTCATTGCAGCAGCAAATCAAAAAATTCTTGATGAAATAATGTCTCAAATTAATTAGAATTTTAGTAATTAAATCAATATTAGGATTATTTTATAAGAGAAATATATTTAACCAAAGTAACGGGAAACATCATTGTATGGTTACGGAAATGAAGGCAAAGGTTGTCTACAGAGAATTAATAAAAGAGGATCTTGTTATCATACGATTGGTTCCAGAAAATGGAATGCCAGAATACAGAACTGGGCAATTTTTAACAATTGGTCTTCCAATTCCAGCAGAAAAAAAAATAGTTAGAAGAGCATATTCAATTGCATCACATGCTGAAAATAGAGATTATTTTGAATTTGTAATTCGATGGGTTAGAAAACCACTTCCTGGACGAGTAACAACTGAATTATTTTATCTAAGTGTTGGTGATGAGGTTATGCTGGGGGATCCAACAGGAGCAGCATTACTGATTAGCGATAAATTACATAACGGTCAAAAAGATAATAGAAGAGTAATTTGTGTAGGTGGAGGAACTGGTTTAGCGCCATTTATTGCATTTGCAAAACATTTCCACGATACTAATGATACCAGAGAAATCATAATTTTGCATGGTGCAAGTTATATTGATGAATTAAGCTACAAACGTCTCTTAACAGATATGGAATTAGAAAGTGAGAAAAAAGGAAAAGATAAATGGAATTTTAGATATAGGGCAGCAATAAGTAGACCAAAAGAATTCTTTAACAGATCTTGGAACGGTCATGTAGGTAGAGTTGAATCATTTTTTAAACCAGATAAAAAAACAGGCTTATCACCAATTGAAGAGATGGTTGGTGAGAAATTGACTCCAGAAAATACAATTATCTACATTTGTGGCTATCAAGGTACAATTGACGGCGTAATTGATCATTTAGGTCCGCAAGGTTTTGTCACAGAACATGAAAAGAAATCTGACGGTAGTTTTGGAATTAAATACGAATCTTACGGATAAAATTTATTTTTTTTATAATAGTATCATAAAATTAAAAATATCTTAATTTTTATACGGATATAATTTTCACAAAAATATGCCGATACTAAAGTGCAATGATTATGGTTTTGAGTGTAATTTTAAAGCAGAGGGGGAACAAGAAAAGGTGATACAAGATTTTAGAATTCATACAGAAGAAGTTCACGGAATTGATTATTCAAAAGAAGCGTTAATTCAGTTTCTAATAAGAAAACAAAAATAAAATACTAAGCATCTAATCTTCTCATTCTAGCAGATAATACAGGTAATTCTTTTTCAATAATTTTTTCTATTGCAGGAACAATAGTAGATCTATCTTTTACACTTTCTTCATAAATTTCAGTAATTTGATCTCTAAATAGTAATTTGATTCCAGGAAGAGCAGTTATACTCTCATCTACAGTTCTAGGATCAGATAAGTCTAAAATCAATGTACCTTTTTTCTTTTCTTCCATTACGATTCTAATTCTATCAAATGTAATTAAGAAATAATCAGATGTTGTTGCGACAAAAATTATATCATATTTATCAAATGTCGACAATACATCATCAAAAGATACAGGAGTTCCACCTACAATAGCAGTGAATCCTGTTGCACGCTCAATACTTCTACTTGCTACATCATAAAAGATTCCTTTTTTGTTTAGAGATTTGGCAACTAAAGCAGCAGGATTACCAGTACCAATTAACAATACTTTTTTCTTTGGATCCAAACCTGCTTTTTCTTCAACTAATTTTACTGCAGTATCACCAAGAGATACAATATTTTTTGCAATTCCAGTAGTATCTCTCATTATAGTAGATAATCGAATTACGTTTTCAAATAATTTATTGAGAACTGTACCTGATGTACCTACGGATTTTGCATGAGATAATGATTGAACAATTTCATCAAATACTTCAGGTTTACCAATAACAAATGAATCAATGCCAGACCCTAATCTTAAAAGATTAAGATAAACATCATCACTTTTGTAAACTTCAATCGTTTGATCAAAGTGATCAATATCAATTTGTTTTAATCCAGTCAAAGAAATCCAAGTATTTTTAACTTGATTTAAAATGAGAGTTTTACCTTCAATTCTTCTTGCATCAGGAGAATCAATAGTTTCAGTATTACTAACAGTAAAAATTTCAACTCTACTTGCAGTTTGAATAATTATACATTCATCAACACCAGGAATTTTTTTAAATGTCTTGGCTGCTTCTTCAACATTTTTGAAAGCAAATTTAGATAATTCATGAATTGGAACGTTTTTGTAAGTTACTCTAGCATTCATTACATCAAAAATTACATGATTCATTTAATCATACCAAACCTATGCATTAATTTTATTCCTTCCGCCTTTTGCAGTTCGAAAAACATTCATTCCAATATAATAATTTTCATGTATCGATTCCAAATAAGTAATTTCATTTTCTATTGCATGTATTTGCTTTTTAGTTGATTCAGGATCCTTTTTTAATTTAGCAAGTTTATCTTTTAATTCATCTAAGAAAGAATCTACACCACGTTCATAATTTGAAACACCCCCATATTCTGGACTAAGAACATGTTGTGGATTATATTGTGGAGTTTGATCCTGAGGCGTCTCAGCTTTTCTTGTAATAAATTCTTGTTCTTCTGCTGAAAGTATAGGTCTTGGGAATCTATCTTTCTTATCTAACCAAAATTCAGGCTCACTCATATCTCTTCTAAAAATTTCTTCACCCCCTCGGTTGAATGTAAAATCTGCTTTTTTTGCAGTATCTGCTTTAACTTCAGCAGCAATTATTTTGTATTCCTGTTCTGCTGCTTTCTCTAATTCTGCTCTTGCTGCATTTGCTTTTTCAAGGGCGAGTTTTAGCGCAGCTTCTGCCTCAGCAACTGCTTTTAGATTCATCTCTACTTTAGCTGCTGCTTCTTGAGCAGATTTTGATTCTACTTCAATTTTTACTTGATCAACTTTTTTAATTTCTTCAGTTGATGGTTCTTCAGATTTAGTTTCTTCTATAGTTTTTGCGTCTATTTCATATTCTTTTTCCTCTTTAGACAATAAATTTATCTAAAATTCCCTGAATTTTAATATTCGTGTAAGAAATATCTTAAAAATAATTTAAAATTCAAATAAATATGATCTACTAAAATAATTAGAAATAATGGCGCCCTCGGCGGGATTTGAACACGCGTCTCAACCGTGACAGGGTCGAATTCTAGACCGGACTATACTACAAGGGCACTAGTACTATGAATCAAAATCCTAGATTAAAAGTTTCTGACATAAAATATGAATTTGTAAAAGACTAAATTATACACGAGAATAATTTTTTTTGTGGGTCTATGGCGCAGCCAGGTAGCGCACCGGACTTTTAATCCGGTTGTCGAGGGTTCGAATCCCTCTAGACCCGCCACTTTTGTATTAGTCAGATAATCTGATTAACTGTTTTCTGCAGTTCATTAAGAGATGATTTGATTTGATTTTCTCTTTGAGACATATCAGATCTCCAAGTATTGATTTTTTGAATTCTATCAGATATCATTCTTTTTTGTTCAGCATATCCAGAAGAACCAAATGATTTTCTATCCTCAAGAGATGAAATAATACTAGTAGTAGAGATAATTTTTGAGACAATTTTAGGATCCACATTAGTTCCAACTACAGATTTTTTGATTTCCAAAGTAGTGAGTTTGGAAATTGGTTTTTTAGAATTATGTGCTAATTGAACTAAAACTCCTGCAATTTTGTGAGTCACTCGAAATGGAATTTCTTCTTTTACTAATTTCTCGGCAATATCCAATGCAATTAGATTACTGGATTCAGTTATTTTTTTCATTTGTTTTTCATTTACTTTCATAGTTAGAACAATTGATTTTATAATTAATAATGCACTGATAGATATTTTTGATGTTGACCAAATAGATGATTTAATTTGTTGCAAATCACGGCCGTAACCTGAAGCCAATCCTTTGATAGTAGTTAAAATTGCAGTTAGATTGCCAATGATTTCTGCAGTTTTACCTCTAGTTAATTCTAAAATATCCGGATTCTTTTTTTGAGGCATTACACTTGATGGTGATGTAAATTCATCCGATAATTCAATAAAAGAAAATTCAGATGTAGACCAAATTATGAAATCTTCAGAAATTCTACTTAGATTTGTCATTAAAATTGAAATCATTGCAACATATTCTGCGACAAAATCACGTGTACTTGTTGCATCAAGAGAATTTTCAACAAGTCCATCAAAGCCCAACATTTTTGCAGTACTATGTCTATTAATAGAGATACTTGTTCCTCCAACAGGTCCAGCTCCAAGAGGGCTTAAGTTAATTCTTTTAAAAGTATCAAACAAGCGTTGAAAGTCTCTAGACAGGGTATCGGCTTGAGCTAAAAGATAATGGGAAAACAAACCGGCTTGAGCTTGTTGAAGATGAGTGTAAAAGGGCATTATTGTTTTTTGATGATTTTTTGAAACAGATACAAATGATTCAATGGTATCTAAAAGACAATTACAAATAATATTAATGTCATCTCTAATTTTCATTCTCATATCTAAAACAACTTGATCATTTCGAGATCTTGCGGTGTGCATTTTTCCACCACTTGTCATACCAGATTTTTTAATTACAAGTGATTCAATTAATTCATGAATATCTTCTGCTCCAAATGAAGAATTAAATTTTTCATTTTTTAGACTTTCTAAAGAGGATAGAATTTTTTTTGCATCATTTCTATTTATAATTTTATTTTCAAGTAACATTACTGTATGAGCCTGACTTCCTATGATATCATACAAAGCAATTTCAGAATCATCGTCTATTGATGAAACATAATCCAAAGTGATATTGTTTAAATCATTACCAAGTCGTGAACGATACATCACCTATAATTCTAAAATGGTTATATATAGCATAAATGATTTTTCGACATGAGTCAAGATATCAAATTACTTAGGGTCAAAATTTTTGATGAATTATCAAAGATAGTAGATCCTGAAATCAATACATCAATTGTGGAATTGGAGTTAATTGATGAAGTTGACATTAATGATACTAATGTCAAGGTAGATTTGCATCTAACTAGTCCTTTTTGTCCAGCGGTATTTGGTTTCAAAATTTGTCAAGATGTACATGATAATCTTTTAAAAGTGGATGGTGTAGATGATGTCAAAGTAAATGTATCAAATCATTTTATGGCAGAACAAATTAACAATCAAGTTAACAAAAGTCCAAATCCTAAAAAAATAAGTCAACTCGCAAAAAAAACGGATTAACTTCTAAATCCTAACAAATATCCTCTAAGGAATTGAATTCCCATAGCAGGATCAACTCCTTTTGGACATACCTGACTGCATGAACCAGCAAAATGACATCTCCAAATACCGTGAGAATCATCAACTATGTTTAGTCTAGTATCTTTTCCTTTATCTCTACTATCTGCAACATAGCGATATGCCTGTGCTAATGCCTGAGGTCCTACAAACGAGGAATCAGTAGCCATAGTTGGACATGCAGAATTACATAAACCACATTTAATACAATTTGCAAATTGTATGTATTGTTCTAATTCTTTAGGAGATTGTAAAAATTCTCTTTCATCAGATTCTAGTTCAGTGTCATTACGAATCAAATAGGGTTTAATTTTTTGATGTGACTCAAATAATTTTTCAAATCTAACGGTTAAATCACGAATTATGGGAAAATTATTCATAGGTTCAACAGTAACAACATCAGAATCTAATTCACTAATTTTAGTAAAGCATGCTAATCTAGGTTTTCCATTAATCAACATACCACAAGAACCACATGCGGCTTGTCTACAAGAATAACGAACAGCTACTGAATGATCAAAATGTTTTTTGACATCAAGTATTGCTTCTAATACAGTAGTCCATTTTTTATAAGTAACTGTAAATTCCATAAATTTACTTGATTTGTCATATTCTGGATTAAATTTTGAAATTCTTAAAAGAATAGATTTTGATGCAGATAATGGTAATGATGCTTGTTCCTCTGGAATACTAGATACTTGAGCCATCTTCTATACCATTCCCATATTTGTAATAATAATTGTTCTTGAACCATATCCGATCAAACCAATCATTGCAACCACACAGCCGTATGATACGGCTTTCTCATATACCCTACCTTGTTTTAATTCTAACATGATAACTCTTAATCCATTAAATCCATGTACTGAAAGTAGTATCAAAATTAATTCAAGCATTATAACATATGGAACAGATCTATAATTGGCTATAACGTTTTCATATTCTAAAGAATCCGCAAATCCTGTAGTAAGGCGCATCAAAATATGAACAGCAACTAAACCAACTGATGCTAAAGCAGTTCCATAATGAATTTTCATTATTGTACTTTCTTTCATATCATTCACCAAACATTACTGCTAATCCATACATCATTGCCACAGCTGCAAGAAGAATGGAAGAGTAGATTCCTATTTTATGTCTATAATTTTGAGAAGCTGGATCATAAGGATAATCTGGTCTAGCAGGTTTTCCTACACCAACACCACCATGACCCAACATAATTCTGATTCCATTTCCAGTATGAAAAACACACATTCCAATTACAAGTGCTAAAAAAATATGACCTTCGGTGGTTTGAGTTAATGCAAGAAATTCATCCCATCCCATTCGACCTCGTAAAATATTACTTGTTTCATAAACATGTGCAATAAAGTAACCTAACAATCCCAATCCACTAAATCGCATTAACAAGTATGCAATACGTTCAATTCCATAACGTCTAGGATTAACCATTCCTTTTATGCCCCCCCGATTTTCATCTTTAGTCATCTAATATTTTCTCTCCACTGGTTGATATTTAGTAATTGTTACAGGATGTGTTTTCATAATTGGTTCATTTGTATCGTAATACGCAAGTGTATGATGTAAGAAATTGACATCATCACGTTTAGGATAATCAATTCTTGCGTGTGCGCCACGAGATTCCTTTCTATTAATTGCTCCAACTAAAATTACTTCGGCAACCCTAAACATAGAATCAAGCTCCATCACATTTGAAAAATTAGTATTATACTCTTTTGCTTTATCGTCTACATGTTTCCAAGCTTGTTTTTTTAATTCACGAACTTTTTTTAGACCTTCAACAAGATCGGCTTCATTTTTGTAAACATAAGCCTTATCATTTAAAGTATCAGTAAGTTGTTGCCTAATCTCATATGGATTTACTTCACCAGTTCCTCTGAATATTCCATCATAGATTCTTTTTTCTTCCAAAGCAACTAAATGATGAGGCCATGGATTGGATGTTGTTTTATTTTGAATGTATTCAATTGCCAATTCACCTGTAATTTTACCCCATACAATACACTCTGCAGTTGAATTTGCACCTAAACGATTTGAACCGTGAACACTGTTACATGCAACTTCACCTGCAGCCCAAACACCTTGAATTTCAGTTGCACCATCAATGTCAGTATGTAATCCACCCATCATATAATGACAAACTGGTCTAATGTCAAGTAAATCTTTAGCTGGATCAATTCCAGAAAATTTAATAGAAATTTCTCTAATTCCACCTAATTTTGCTTTAATTTTCTCATCACCAAGATGTCTAATGTCAAGTTTCATGCAATCAACACCAGTTTCATGTTTGAATCCATTGCCTTTTTCAATTTCAGTCATCATAGATCTTGAAACAATATCACGTGGAGCTAATTCCATGTTTCCAGCAGCATAATTTTTCATAAATCGTTCTCCTTTGTTATTGAGTAGATATCCACCTTCACCTCTTGCACCTTCAGTGATCAATATTCCTGAAGGTAAAATTCCAGTTGGATGGAATTGAACAAATTCCATATCCTTTAGTGCCATGCCAGCACGAAATCCCATATCTAATCCATCAGGAGTTGAAGATAAAGAATAAGTTGAAAAACTATACAAACGTCCGGCACCACCAGTTGCAATGATTAGAGCTTTTCCTTTAATTGTATAAAATGTACCAGAAGATAATTCAATTGCAGTAACTCCCATAAATGATTTACCATCATGAATGATTGATGTTACAAACCATTCGTTAAGATATTCAATATTATCATGTTTCTGACATGTGTCATACAAAGTTTGCATTTCATAGAAACCAACTTTATCAGATGCATATGTTGCTCTAGGAAAACTATATCCACCAAAATTTCTTTGATCAATTCTTCCGTCATCTCTTCTAGACCAAGGCATTCCCCAATGATCTAGTTGACGAATTTGTTGTGGCATTTCAACACATAATCTTTCAGCCGCATCTTGGTCTGCTAGAAAATCACTACCCTTCACAGTATCATAAATATGAGATTCAATTGTATCACCCTCATCTTCAAAAAGTACTGCAGCAGTTCCACCCTCTGCAGAAACAGAATGAGAACGCATAACTTGTACTTTAGAAACAACTCCAATCTTTAGATGGGGACCCTTTTTTGCAGCTGCTATTGCAGCTCGTAATCCAGCAAGACCTGAACCACAAATAATTAGATCAAATTCAATAGAATTAACCATATTAATACAAAATCAGTATTTTTGGGTTAAATATGAAGCATTGTCGTCAATATTCATAAATATTAAAATATATCACTAGTGATATCGCTAGTGATGATTTCTGAATGGTTTCAGAGAGTAGGCAGTTCAATTCCAAGAGGATTTTCAAGATATTTCATTTTAGAATTATTAAAAGAGAAAACATACACTGGAAAAGAAATTATCGATTATGCAGTTGAACAAAGTAATGGAATTTGGAAACCATCTCCTGGATTAATTTATCCATTATTAGGTCGGCTATTAGATGAGAATTTAATTGAGGAGACAAAAGATGGTAGGTATCAATTAACAAAAAAAGGTACAGAAACAGCACAAGATGTGGATAAAATTAATGATATTGTAAAAAATCAATTAGAAGTTTTATTCAGACTAGGAAATGTAGGAAGATTTGTTGCATTAGATTTACTTGAAAAAATTTCTTCAATGGGATCTATTTTAAGTTCAAATATAACAAACATGACAGAGGAAGAAACTCAAAAATATAAAAAATTTCTTCAAGATGAATTAGATAAAGTGAATAGGGTAAAAGTGGAAGAAACAGGTAAAAAAATAAAAATAGAATAATAAAATATAATTCTAAACCAATTTAATTGAAAATCATAAATAATTCAAAAAAAATAGAAATCTATGAAAAAATTATCTAATATAATAAAATCAAAAAAATCTCTAGTCATACCAGGAGTATATGATGCAATTGGAGCAAAAATTGCAGAAAAAATTGGATTTGAAGCAATGTTTCAAACAGGTTATGGAACATCAGCGACATTGCTTGGAATGCCAGATTATGGATTTATCGGTGCAACTGAAACAATTGATAATGCAAGAAGAATATCAAATGCAATTTCAGTACCACTTATTGTTGATTCAGATACAGGTTATGGTAATGCATTAAGTGTATGGAAATTAGTTAAAGAATTAGAATCTGTAGGTGCTGCAGGCATATTTCTAGAAGATCAAAAATGGCCTAAAAGATGTGGACATATGCAAGGAAAAGAAGTAATACCACAAGAAGAATACACAGAAAAACTTGGTGCTGCACTTGATGCACGTGAAAATAAGGATTTCATAGTTGTTGCAAGAACAGATGCAAGAGCAACAGAAGGATTAGACAAAGCAATTGAAAGAGGATTAGAAAATAAAAAAACAGGTGCTGATGCAATATTCATTGAAGCTCCTAGAACATTAGATGAAATGAAAAAAATTGGAAAAGAAATTAAGTCACCTCTAGTTGCAAACATGATTGAAGGGGGAGCAACTCCAATGAATTCAGCAAAAATATTAAACGAAATTGGATTTAACATAATTCTATATCCGTTATCAGTATTATTTGCTAATACTTTTGCAACAATGAATATTTTACAAGAATTAAAAAATACAGGAACTACTTCAAAATTTAAACAAAAAGTAGTAAATTTTGATCAATTCAATAGTTTAGTAGAATTAGATAAATTCAAAAAAATGGAAACAAAGTATAAGTTTTCAAAAAGAAAATAAAAAATTACAAGTAAAGCTAAAATTTCTAATTTCTCTTTACTTCAATTTCTATTGTTGAAACATTACGTGTTCTACCATCTTCAGATTTTAAAGATTCTGAATCAATTTTGATATTACCAATAGAATATCCTGCATTTTCAGTTTTTCGTGCAACAATTTGAGCAACATCTACAGCACGACCTATGCTTAGTCCCCTTGCTTTGATGTTGACGGATGGTACATTAGCTAATTGAATAAGCGTCGATGTCACATATGCCATCAATGGTTTTTTACCAATGAATATGGTGTCTCTAGATTCAGTAGACATAATTGGCTTAGTATTATCGATAATTTAAAGTTAAAATAAATTTTTGATAAATATTATAAAAAATTGAAGAAAATTTAAGATTATTAAGTTAAAAATATAATTTAAAAATAGTTTGGATGATATTATAAAAATCTTAGAATCAGAAAATGTTCAAGAAAAAATTAGAATTTTAGAAAAACTACATAACACAAAGGATTTAAAAATATTACAAGAAATTATTTTAAGATTAAATGATGATAGTGTACAAGTTAGAGGAGAAGCGTTTAATGCACTTTTATTGAATAAAAACAAAATTTCAAAAATTTTAATTGACAATCTTAGTTCTCCAAATAAAAATATCAAAGGTTTTACAGCACTTGTATTAGCAAACAGAAATGAAAAAAATGCAATTCCAGAAATAATAAAGATTGTAAATAATGAACATGGAATGGTAAGATCCTGTGCAATTGGAGCTCTAGGATATCTAAAGGCAGGTAAAATTGAAGAAGTTATTATAAATGCATTTTCAGATTCTAATTTAGATGTACAAAAAAGTGCATTATTAGCAGCAATTCAAACAAATATTTTTGTTTCAAAAGAAAAAATTAATGAAATTACAAATAATGATAATCAAATAAAAAATCTATTAACAAAATTAAAAAAAATAAGTGGACCGGAAGGGATTTGAACCCTTGATCCGATGCATGCCATGCACCTATCCTACCAGGCTAGACGACCGGCCCAATAATCAAATACTGATTGAATAATAACTTCTAAATTGGTTATTAACGTTTAGCGATTTTAATTTGTAGATTTTTAAGTTATCACAATATATTTAAACTTCAATATATTGATCATGTTGTTATGGTAGTGGATAATAAAGCAACTGTCACATATGTCCAATTATTAAAAGAAGATCTTCTCATAATGAGAATTGTTCCAAACGAAGGTCCAGTTCCAGATTTTGAAGCAGGTCAATTTCTAACATTAGGACTACCCAATCCATTAGATAATGGAAAAATTGTTCGACGTGCATATTCAATTGCATCACATCCAGAAAATAAAGAGTATATTGAATTTGTAATTAGATGGGTTAGAAAACCACTTCCTGGAAGATTAACTACTCAATTATTTAGTGCAAAAGAAGGAGATGAAATACTTTGGTTAAAACCTACGGGTAAAGCATTAGGAATTAGTGAGGTATTACCAAAGGGTGAAAAGGATACTAGAAGAATGATTTGTATTGGTGGCGGAACTGGATTAGCACCATTTGTAAGCTTTGCACAGCATTTGCATGATACAAATGATAAAAGAGAAATCATAATTTTGCATGGTGCAAGTTATGTTGATGAATTAAGTTACAAAGATCTGCTAACAGGTTTAGAGAATGAAAGTATTGATAAAGGCAAGGATAAATGGAATTTCAAATATAGAGCAGCAATCAGTAGACCACAAGAGTGGTTTAATAGAAGTTGGTCAGGTCAAATTGGTAGAGTTGAGACATTTCTAAGGCCACGAGACAATGGTTTATCAGCATTAGAGGAATTAATTGGAGATAAAATTACTCAACAAAATACAATTTTCTATGTTTGTGGTTGGCAAGGAACTATCGATGGGGTAATGGACTTTTTAAATCCAAAAGGATTCGTAACAGAACAAGATAAACGTGAAGATGGAAGTTTTGAAGTTAAATACGAATCTTACGGATAAATTAAAAATTAATCATTGAAATATGAGATTATTTTAGAAATCATAATTGAAAACAGCCCTATACCTTGCTCATCTAAATCCAGTAACTAATGCTCATGTAGAGATTATTAATGAATTGAAAAAAAAAGCAGATATTGTAAAAGTGATGCCAGTTATTTTCAAAAATGAAGATAAAGAAGTAAACAGTAAAAGTTTTCCATTTAATTTTGAAACTAGAAAGAAAATGTTGGAAGCAATTTTTGCAGATTCAATTAAAATTACTGACGATTACGCATTTCTTGCACCATTCAAAAAATATCTACCGCCATTAATTAGAAGAAAATCATGGAAATTAAGAAAACAAATTCTTAATGGAGTAGAAGGAGATTATTTTTCATATACTGGAGATAAGGTAGAAGGATATATGTTGAAAATGTATGGATTACATCCAGAAATTGGAGAACGAAAAACATTGTCTGCAACATCAGTTAAAGAAAAAATGTATGATGCAGCACTAGAAAAAGAATCTACATGGAAAGATGATGTTCCAAAAGAAATAGTCAAAATTATTGAGGAAGAATGGAAAATTGTTGAGAAATTTGCAAATCAAGAGGATCAAACCACGCGAATTATAGGAATGAAATTTCCTAAAGAAGGGTATTCAAAATAAATAGAGATTAATACAGATTTGGTAGAATTTTTTTATGTCACTTCCAATCTCAAGATATGTATGGTTTGATGGAAAGTATGTTTCTAAAGAAAAAGCTAAAGTCCCAATAACAACACATGCAATTCATTATGGAACATCAATTTTTGAGGGAATTAGGGCTTATTGGAATGGAAAAAATCTTAATGTATTCAGATTAGAAGAACATGTAAAACGATTTAGAAAATCAGGTCAATTTTACAACATTTCATTAAACTTTACAGATGAAGAAATTACTAATGCTATAATTGGTGTTTGTAAAAAAAATAAAATAAAAAAATCTTGTTACGTTAGACCATTCTATTTTGTTGGAGATTATGGAATTAATCTACATGTAACTGAAAAAGCACCAACCAATGTAGCAATTTTTACATTTCCATTTGGAGATTTATTTAATAAAAATGGAATAACTGCAGGCATTGTATCGTGGAGGAAATTCTCAGATAATTCTACACCTACACAAGCAAAAATGGGAGGAAATTATCTAAATTCAATAATTGCTACTCAAGAAGCAAAAAGAAACGGATTTGATGAAGCAATTCTACTTGATCATAATGGAAATGTAAGTGAAGCACCAGGAGAAAATATATTCATTGTTAAAAATGGACAATTGATTACACCCTCACTATCTTCTTCAGCATTAGAAGGAATAACAAGAGATGCAATTATAAAAATTGGAAAAGATTTAGATATAGATGTAATTGAAAGAGACTTTAAAAGAAGTGAATTAATTATCTCTGATGAAATTTTTCTAACAGGTACTGCTGCAGAAATTACACCAGTAATTTCAATGGATTCAATAAAAATAGGTACTGGTAAAGCAGGAGATATTACAAAAAAAATGATGCAAGAGTATTCAGACATAGTAATGAATAAAAATATAGATTATGCTCACTGGTTAACTGAGGTCTATTAGATGAGAATAGTTCAAATTGGTACAGGTGGGTGGGGTAAAAATCATACAAGAATTTTATCTAAATTAGGAGTACTTGTAGCAATATGTGATGCAAATCCTGAAAAAAGTAAAGAGTATGGAGAAAAATATTCTGTAAATCATTATCAATCATTAGAAGAATTATTAAAATCAGAAGAATTTGATGGAGCGTTTGTTGTAACACCAACATCAACACATACAGAAATTGCTATGAAATTATTGGAATCAAAAAAACATGTTTTTGTAGAAAAACCAATGACATACAAGTCTGAAGATGGCGAAAAACTTGCAAAACTAGCAGAAAAAAATAAGGTTATACTTACATGTGGATATATTGAAAGATTTAATCCAGCAGTGGAGGTTGTAAAAAAAATTGTAAATGAGAAAAAACATGGAGAATTAGTAATGTTAGAATTTCATAGAGAAAATAGAATGCCATTACATATCAAAGATGTTGGAATAATATACGATACTTCAGTTCATGATATTGATACAGCTAATTGGTTGTTTAGCGATATGCCACAAGTGGTTTTCGCACGAGCGGGAAAAATCAAACATGAACATGAAGATTTTGCAAGCATTATGTTAGGATACAAAAATGATAAAGTTGCAATAATTTCTTCAAATTGGATTACACCAAAAAAAGTTAGAAAATTTAGTGCAGTATGCACAGAAGCAATTATTTCATCAGATTTTATTACTCAAGAAATTATAGTCGAAAAAGATCAAGAAACTGAAAAAATTCAAAATGAAAAACAAGAGCCTCTATTGAGAGAAATTCAAAATTTTTTAGATGCAATTGAAAAAAGAGCTGATCAGATTGTTAAATCACAAGAAGCAGTAAACGTCACAAAAATTGCAGAAGCTGCACTTTTATCTAGTCAAAAAGGAACCCCAATTTATCTGGATTTAAAATGAATAAAACAATGATGGAAATACTAGCATGTCCAATAGACAAGAATTATCCTTTAGAATTATTTGAAATTAATCAAAAAAATGATGTGATCATTGAAGGTGTAATATTTTGTCCAAAATGTTCTAGATTTTATCCAATTATAGAAGAAATCCCAATAATGTTACCAGATGATTTAAGAGATAAAAAACATGAAATGGAATTTTTAAACAATAACAAAGATAAACTGCCTGAAAAAATTATTACAAAGGCAAATCCATGGCATTTGTAGAGAATGGTTACAAATTTTATTTCCGAAAAGGCAAAAATTGGTAAAAATGTCAAAGTTTGGCATTTCTCATACATTGGAGATGATTGTGAAATTGGAGATAATGTGAAAATTGGTTCACTTGTGCATATTGATTATAATGTTAAAATTGGAGAGAATACAAAAATTGAAGGGCAAGCATACATACCACCACTATCTAGAATTGGTAAAAATGTGTTTATTGGTCCAGCAGCTGTTTTAACAAATGACCCATATCCAATGTGTGATAAAATGATGGGAGTGACAATTGAAGATAATGTAATAATTGGTGCACGTGCGGTGATTAAAGCAGGTGTGACTATAGGAAAAAATAGTGTTGTTGCAATGGGAGCTGTTGTAACAAGAGATGTTGAAGAAAATACTGTTGTTGCAGGTTGTCCGGCTTTTCTACGATATAGTAGAGAAGAATATGATAAAAAACGAAAAAAATGGATAGAGAGTTAAAACTTTAATTCTTTTTTAAAGATATAATTTTTTAATTTAGATAAAATTAAAATCCATATTACAATTAATACCAAAGCAATAGTAATTTTAATTCCAGATGTAATAATCCAATGAAAATCACCAAATTGTTGGATTGTAAACGGACCTAACAAAACAATCATAATGCCACCACCAAGAATTATCAAAATCCACATTGTAAATAAAAAACCATAAAGTCCAGATTTCAAAGAGAAACACCCATCATAAATGCAGTAATAATAGCTAAAATTCCAGAAAAGATTGCAAGCTTGAAAATTGCATATCCGACTTGTTTTTCAGTTAATGGACCACTTGCAAGGATTAATCTTACTAAAGTTACAGGTGCTGTTTTATCATTAGTTGCTTTTAATTTAAAATCAGCAGTATGTTCTACTGGTTTACCTTTAATTTGTCGATGTTCTACTACTCGTTTTACACTAGATAGAAACAAAAATGAGTTAATTATAGCAGGTAACAGTGCAACTGCTGCAATAATTTCCACACCACCTACAATTGCAATAACACCATACATAGCTCCAAATGTTAGTGCTCCAGAATCACCAGGAAAAATTTTGCTTGGAATTTTATGATATTTGTAAAATGCTAATGAAACAAATCCTAAAGGTAAACTAATAATAGCAATCTCATAATTTTGTAAAATGAATAAACAAATAGATAATGTAAAACTTGCAATTACCATAAAACCGCTAGCAACACCATTTAAAACATCAATAGAATTAATTGTATTTCCAGTTATAGGAATCATAAAAAATATCAATCCAATATAGAGTAATGGAATTTGAACATCGCCAAATAGTGGAAATGCAAGATCTGAATCATATGTACCAAGAAAAAGAATTGGAAGTGCAGCGATTACAAGAGTTACTGGTTTAAACCAACCTCCCATTACTCTTCTATCATCAACATAACCAATTAGAAATGCAATTGTAGTTGTAATTATTACTGCAAGAATTTCATTAAGTTGAAAAAATCCATAAAGAACAATCTCTGAAACAACAATTCCCAATATTATAGAAATCCCACCAGGTCTTGCAACCATTACATTTTCTTTTTTATTCATATCTTTTACAGTGTAATTCTTTTTTTCTAAAATTTTGATTAATACGGGAGTAGTAAAATATACTAGAAAAAATGCAAACATGCAAGAAATTATTGCTGGAATAACTAATTCAATCAATATCTAACCTTCTTTAATTCATCTTTAATGTTATTTGCTATGGTTAAACCAATTTTATCAATATCTGCCAATTTGTTTACAGGAATTTTTGCTAAATCATCTAAATTTTTTATATTATTTTTAAATAACACGCGTGCTCTAATTCTTCCAATTCCTTTTACACGCACCAAATCTAATAATTCTGCTCTAATTCCATAAACTACTCTTTTTCTTAAATCACTAAATTCTTCAAGTAAATCAGTTCGTTCAATATGCTTAGAAATTTCCCATAGACAATAAGATAGCCAATTTGCATTTTCTACCATTCTATGCATATCTCCAGCCTCAATTCCTAGAGTATCAGATAAAGCAAGTTCGCTGTGCTCAGTAATCCACATTTGTAAAGCTAAAAGACTTCTAGAGCAATCATATTCAGAAATGGGTCCAATTAATTCTGAAGAATGATTTTCAATCATGAGACTAGTGGGTTCATAGTCCTTATTTCGAAGTAAAAATTTAGGAAAAAATTCTTCGCAATTTGTCATTAGATGTAAAAATCCAAAAGTATGTTTCCGTTTTTCAGATACATTATCTATTGTATCTCTAAAATATGTTGCAGTTAAAGGATCAATGTAAAGCATTGATGTCTTTTTTCCAAATGCAGTTCCTTCATATCTTTCACTTTTTTTAATTATTAATTGTTGAGTTAAAAGAAAACGTAAAGAAATATTGATTGCAAAAATTAAAGTATCTTTTGTTGTTTGTAATCCACCTAACGTTTGTAAAAAGAATTCAACAAGTTCTTCTTTTTTTATTCCAGGATGTGTTACAATTACACTTAAAATATGTGTTCGAAGAGACTTATCTTCAGTAATTTTTGAAACTATAGGTTCTGGTTTACCATGAATATAATATTCAATTAAATCTTCAGTGTTTCCATTACCAACAATAATTGATTCGCCATACGTATCATATTGTGGTCTTCCAGCTCTTCCACAAAGTTGTTTATATTCTAAAATACTGATTGGTCTATTTGCACCAACTTTTGCATTATATCTGTTAATATTTGAAATTACAACTCGTCTTGCTGGAAGATTAACACCAGCTGCTAATGTTGGAGTTGATGAGAGTAGTTTGATATTTCCTGCACGAAATTCTTTTTCTACTATTTCTCTGCATTTTTGATTTAATCCAGCATGATGAAAAGCAACACCTTTTTTTATTAAAATGGCTAAAGTTTTTACAATTTCTGTGTGTTCATTTTCTGCAAGTAATTGTTTTGATATTTTTTCTAATGCACTTAATTCATTTTTTTTTAAAAGTTGCGAAATAACATCAGCTGCTTTGGTTGCAAGGGATTTTGATCGAACTCTAGTTTCAGCAAAAACTAGAGATTGACCACCATTTTGAACAGATTGTACGCCTAAATCTATAGGAATTCCACGTAAACTTGGTTTAACTTCAAATGTTTTACCATCACTCATTGTGACTTTTCCACCATCGCATACTCCTTCAGATAATGGAACTGGTCGCCAATCATTTTTTACCAATTTACAACCAAGCCAATCTGCAATTTCATTTGAATTAGTTATTGTGGCACTAAGACCTATTATCTGAGGTTTAGTATTTAGTAATTTCAAGTGAGTTAAAATCATTTCAAGTGTTGGTCCTCGACTTTCATCTCCAATTAGATGAACTTCATCAGAAATTACTAAACCAATATCTTCAATCCATTTAGCACCATGTCTAATTATTGAATCCATTTTTTCATTTGTTAAAATTAATACATTACTATTTTCTAAATTTTTTTCAATATGATTAAAATCACCGGTGGAAATACTTGTTTTAATTTTTTTACCAATTAAGATATTTTCTAATTTTTTAAATTCAGTAAATTTTTCAGCAGCTAATGCACGCAATGGACTAAGATAAATTACTTTACCTTCATTTTTTGAAAGATAACTAAGCATTGCAAGCATTGCGATTAAAGTTTTTCCACTTGCAGTAGGAGCAGAAACCAAAATACTTTTTCCATCTAATAATCCAGATTTAACACAATCAGCTTGCGGTGGATATAACTTTTCATATCCTTGTGATTTTAAAAAATCAATTGCAGAATCTGGAAGTGTTAATTTTTCTATTTTCATACTCGGTTGTAATGACCGGGTTTTGATTCATAAATAGATGCTTCTCTAAGCATTCTTCTAATGTAATTTCTTGCTTCTTCTTCAGTAAACTTTTCAGTTTTTTCTAGTTCCTTAACAAATGCTCGTTCCTCTACTCCTACTTTATTGTCACCTTCAAGACTTTTTAAAATATCCATAAATAATTGCATTTTTGAAACTTCACTTCTTGGTCTTCCTTGTAAAACACCAAGATCAACTTTACCAGTATTGACATCAACGCCTGCATCTTGAAGCATACTTTGAATTAAGAAAATTGCGCGCTCAGCATCCTCTTCTTCCACCTTGTCTTTGAGTAGTAATCTTGCTCTAGCAGTTGAAAGTCTAATAATTCCTTCTAATTGTCTAGGAGTTACAGTAATCATTTCTTCAGATTCTACATTTCTCATTTGTAAATAATAATCAAGAATTTTAGCTTCAGCCTCTTTTGTTAATTGAGGTTCTCCACGTTTTGCATATGAAAGATATTTTGTTAACAAATCTACTTCAATAACAGATTTTTTATCTATTCCTGAATTGGTATTTCTTCTAATAATGTGTGTTGCAATTTGTATATCTCTTTCTCTAGTAGGAATATCTCTAACAACAAAAATTAAATCAAATCTAGTCAATAATGGAATTGGTAAATTAACATTTTCTGTAATATTTTTGAATGGATCGTATTTTCCATACATTGGGTTTGCAGCAGCTAAAATTGATGTTCTAGCATTTAATGTAGCTACAATTCCACCTTTTGCAATACTTGCAGATTGTTGTTCCATAACTTCGTGTAAAGCACTTCGGTCTTCAGGTTTCATTTTATCAAATTCATCTATACTGACTAATCCTTGATCTCCAAGTACAACAGCTCCTGCTTCTAACATCATAATTCCTGTTTTGTCTCTAACTACTGCCGCTGTAAGTCCTGCAGCTGTTGAACCTCTACCAGATGTATACAAACCACGTGGTGCAATTCTTGCACAAAATTTTAACATTTCACTTTTTGCAGTACCAGGATCACCAACCAAGAATACATTAATGTCACCTCGAATTTTACTACCGTCTCCTAACAATCTTTGATTGGAACCAACAATGAGTAACAAAATAGCTTCTTTGATTAATGATTGACCTTGAATGTGTGGAGCAAATGAATCAATTAATCTTTGATAAACATCAGAACTTTGACTAAGAGCTTTAATTCGTTTTTCTTCTTCTGGAGAAATGTCTTCCCTACCTATTTTTCTATCAGTTTTAGAACCTCGACCACTTAAAAATTCAATATTATTACCTTCAATTCTTAATCTATACAATCCACTATGACCACGCTGAACTCCAGCCACTGATTCTTGTTCTACTCTAACTACTCCTGTTAGGATAATTCTGTCACCAGGTCTTGAATTATCAACTAAATCTTGTCTAATTGTAACGTCAACATAATGAGGTAATTGTCCTGGAGGTAAATCTTCAGGAAGTTCTTGTAATCTAAGAATTTGAAAATCAATAAACTTACTTGCTTCAGGTTTTAATTCAAAATCTCTTTGTTTGCAACTTGGATTATCACATACTACGGGAATTTTTGCATCCATTCCTTTTAGTTGTACTATTTTTGTAATGTGTTCATCAGGACAAACAAAAACTAATTCTTTTGCAAGTGGTTTAACTTCTGATGCTCTAACAACCATACCAGAAACACTTGTAATATTTCCAATTGTTTCAGCATTGATTTGTCTTAAACTTCTTTCTAATGGGAAATTTGCTATTCTTACACGAACTTCTTCTTTAATTTTTTCAGCATATGCTGGAAATCTTGTTTGTAATGCTTCTTTAATTGCCCTTCCAAATGCATCAAAAATTCTATCAGGATTTTCAGAAAATATAATTTCTATCTCAGGTTCTGTAACAAGATCATTGTAATCAACTACAATATATTTTGCATTTTTTGGCATCATGGAATCAATTGAGTCAACGTACTTGTAATTTCCTTGCTTGTCTTTGAATCTAGTTAAAAATTCTTTTACTTTGTCAGATAATGCAGAATCAGTAAATGAACTAGTTTGACTACTCATTGATATTTCCTCTTACTTGATTTTCAAATTCTTTACTATTATCATAGATAGTTTTGTAGAAAATATTTTCTTCAACAGTTAATTGATTATAAATATCAGAATTTATTTTGATAGAATCTGCTAGCTTTACAATTTTACCTCTTCTCATCCTAAATAATTCTAATAAAATACTTTCAACTTTATCAAAGTCATCACGATTCAATTCTTTCATTGATTGTTTTAGTTTAATATAGAAATGGGGTTCCAGTCGCGATAACTGATATTCTCCAACCATTTTTTCTTTAGATAATGCTTGTTTTAACTCAGTAATCATATCAGGCATTTCAATTGTACCTATACCACTATCATTCAAAATCTTTCCAATCCATTGAGGCATGTTATTAGTATCACCTTGAACACCGTCAATTTTTATTCCAGCCACATTATACTTAAAATCCTGATTAATAGTAACTTTAGCATCTTTTAGCTGATATCCTATCGAATGTACTTTTTCAATTTCTTTAATTTTCATATGAGATCACTTATGATTTTTAGATCCTCAAGTATCGGATCGATCAATTCTGTTAACAATTTAGTGAGATCATTTGATCCTAATTTATCACAGGTTGAGGCTAGTAACACTTTAGATAAATTTAGATTTTAATAGATAGTATTAGAGAATAACCAATTCGGATTTATTAATGGGATTAGGCTTTTCATTTTTATATGTCTGCAAAAGGTATGTGGGTAGAAAAGTATAGACCAAAACAAATTTCAGATATAGTAGGACAAACTGAAATTATAGGTAGTTTATCTGCTCTAATTAAAGATCCAACAGATATGCCACATTTGATGTTTTCAGGTTCTGCAGGAGTTGGTAAAACATCTACTGCATTATGTATTACAAGACAGATTTTAGGAGATAATATTGAAGGAAATCTACTTGAGCTAAATGCCTCAGATGAAAGAGGTATAGGAATGGTAAGAGAGAAGATAAAGAAATTTTCAGGATTTGTAGGGTTATCAGATGTCCCCTTTAAAATTATTATTTTGGATGAAGCAGATGAAATGACTTCTGACGCCCAAACAGCACTTAGAAGAATTATAGAAGATACTGCAAAAGTTTGTAGATTTATTTTAATTGCAAATAACGTTTCAAAAATTATTGATCCAATTCAAAGTAGATGTGCCACATTCAAATTTACTACTATTTCAGAGGAAGACATTATTAATAGATTGGAAGTAATTGCAAAAAAAGAAAAAATTAAAGTGAGTAAAAATGGTCTAAAATCAATTTTTAATTATTCCGAAGGTGATTTAAGACATGCAATTAATCTGATGCAGGCTACAGCAAGTCTTGGAGAAATTAGTGAACAAACAGTAGCATCTTCAGCTGGGTTAACCAAAACAACTGATGTTGATGAAGTATTGAGAATTGCATTAACAGGGGATCTCATTAAATCAAGAGAGAGAATGATTGAATTGATAAAAGTGTATGGAATGTCGGTATCAGATTTTCTCAAATATATCAATTCAGCTGTATTCAAATCAAAACACGATAAACTATCAGATATTTTAGAAATAATTGCAAAGTATGATTACAGAATTTTAGTAGGAGCAAATTCTGAAATTCAATTATCTGCAATGCTTGCAGAGATTGCAAAAATAGAAAAATAAAAACGCAGAGAGAGGGATTTGAACCCCCGCATGCTTGCGCACACAGGCTCTCAAGGCCCGCGCCCTACCGAGCTAGGCGACCTCTGCAAAAAATGTTTGAAAGTAGTGATTAAAATCTGTTGATAATGAATATAAAAATAAGAAAAAAGAAAAAATCTTTAATCGTGTGCGTGTGGATTTTCAGAACCAGATTTCATAAGTACATATGTTCCGGCTGCTTTTTCGTGCCATTCTTGATTAGCTGATTCAATAAGGATTGCTCCTTCAGGACAAATTTCTTGACATGCCATACAAACTGTACAATCGTGTTCTCTGATTGGCATTGATTTGTCGGTATAATCTAATCTTTCATCCATTTCTGTTAAACCAGTACCTTCAAAGGTTGTTCCAATAACTTTTGCTGCTGGAATATCTTGTTCGGTTCTGAACCATTGGAATGTTTGAACTGGACATACACTCATGCATGAACCAGCTGCTACACATGAATCCCAATCGACTGCAACGCTTGTTCCATGAATTCCAAGAGGAACTTGTTTTTCTCCTCTTGCTGCATAGGCCGCCTTTACATCTTCGTTTGAGAATGCTGCACCATCAGTTCTTCCGTCACCCCAGATATAATGGAAATTTTCACCATTACCATGGCTTGTTTTTCCTTTAGGATCTCCGTGTTGACAAAAGTCTTCTGGTATTTGTAGATCTGCCATTGAATCCGGTAATTTAGAATATTATTTAAATCTAGAGTAAATTAGTCAAGACTAAATTAAAAATTTAAATTTTAGTATCTAAAAATGGTTAATTTATAGAGTTTTGGCTGCGCTAGTGTGTTTTTCAACATTTGATTGATCAACTTTAATTGCTTGAGGCGGACAAACTGATACACATGCCATACACCATATACAATCATGTTCACGAATTGGATCTGCCTTATCAGTTAGATCTTTACGTTCATCTTTAACATCACTACCTGTTCCTGCAAAGGTTTGTCCAACAACATCTTTTGCTGGAATATCTTTTTCAGTTCTATACCATTGGAATACTTGAACAGGACATGCTTCAATACATGCACCATCAGCAACACATGAATCCCAATCGACTGCAACCATTGTACCACTGACACCAAGAGGAACATGTTCTTCTCCTCTTGCTGCATATGCTGATATAACATCTTGGTCTTGAAATACTTCAGCTTTTGAGCCATCTGTGTTAACTTTTTTGCCTGGACCCCACATTATATGGAAATTACCATCATTCAAATTTATTTTTCCAATTGGTTTTAGTCCTTCAGGGAAATTTTCTGCTATTGGCATAATGAATTTTTTAATTGGTTATTATTTAAATCTAGATGAAATTAGTGAAACTAGAAAATTAAAATAAAAAAATTGAATAATTAGGCAGGCATAATTCCCTTACGTTCATAACGTTGAACCATAAATAGTCTTGATATGGATATTGTCAAATATGATGTTTATAGAGGACCGAATATTGGCGTTTACATTAGCGTTAATGATACAATTGGATTGGTACCAATGGGATTTGCAGAAACTAAGGCAAAAAAACTAGAGGAGTATTTGAATATTGAAATAATCTATGCTGCAATTGCAAATACAAGATTAATTGGAGCATTGTCAGTAATGAACAATAAAGGATTTCTATTGCCAACTACTGCATATCAAGATGAATATGATTTTTTAAAAAATGAAACAAAGTTAGAAGTTGGAGTTTTAGATACTAAATTTAATGCACTTGGAAATGTAATTTGTGCAAATGATAAAGGAGCGATTGTTTCACCAGCTTTATCAAAAGAAAATTGTAAAGTAATATCAGATGTAATGGGAGTTGAAGTACTTCAAAAAAAGATAGCTGGATCTCATTTAGCTGGAGTTGCAATTAGAGCAAATAATACTGGTGCTGTAATTCATCCTGAAACAGAAGAAAAAGATCTGGAGATTATAGCAGATGTATTAGGCGTAAATATAGAACATTCATCAATAAATGGTGGTGTGCCTTATGTGTCATCAGGAATTTTAGCAAATAATCATTGCATTGTAGTTGGTTCATTAACAAGTGGTTCAGAAATAATGAATTTAACTAGAGCATTTCTAAATTAAAAACAGATTTTGGATCATCAGTTAATTTTTCTAAAGAGATAATTACTTCAATTCCAGTTTTCATATCTTTGAGGACTACATTTCCTTGTTCTAATTCTTGAGGACCAACAATAATTGTGAATCTTGCATTATTTGCAATATCCATTTGTTTTTTTAGATTTCTTCCTACTAAATCTATGTCAGTTGGAATATTATTTAATCTAAGTAGAGATGTAATAGAATGCGCAACTTTTTGCATGTCATCATTAATGTATAAAATTGAAACTCTATACTGTTCCATTTCTGAAATAATATTTTGTTCTTGCATAGTTAAAATAATTCGTTCAACACCACCTGCAACACCAGTTGCACCAATATCATCTCTATTGAATGCTTTAGTTAAAGTATCATATCTACCTCCACCAGCTAATGCACCAAGTTGTGAATTTTTATCAAATACTTCAAAAACTATACCAGAGTAGTAATCTAAGCCTCTAACTATTCCAAAATTAATTCTAACATTAGAAACTCCTCGATTTTCTAGAGATTCAAATAATACTTTAATTTCATCCCAAGATTCCAATTGAGATACATCAAATACAGATTCAACCTCTTTAATTGAACCTTTAATTTGTGAAAACTCTAAAATCTTTTCTAATTTTTCTTTAGAATATCTATCTTCAAATTCTTTAATTATTTCATCTTTTGATTTTTTTGAAGTTTTATCAACTGCACGTAATATATCGCCTACTAATTGTGAATCATTTGAATCAAAAATTTTGTTTATGTATGATTCCACAAGTCTTCTATGATTAACATCAATTGTAATATTTTTTAATAATAATGAATCAAATAATCTTGAAGTTAATTCAATAATTTCTGATTCTGATTCCATATTCGCTTTACCATAAATTTCAAGATCCCATTGATGAAAGTACCGATAACGTCCTTTTTGGGGTTCATCGTATCTAAATACTCCACCAAAACTAGAAATTTTGGCTGGAAGTTTCATAGATTTTTGGGATGTGGCGTATCTAGTAAGACCCATTGTAAAATCAAATCTTAGAGCAATTTCTCTATCTCCTTTATCTTTAAAATAATAGATTTCATCTTTGATTGCAGAACCGGATTTTGTTTCAAGAGTGGAAAGTAATTCAATTGGAGAAGGATCCATAAACGAAAATCCATATAAATTTGAGAGTTTTTTAAAATGAGACCTAATATGTTCTATATTTCCAGTTTCAGAACCTGTAAAATCTTTCATTCCACGTGGTAATTCCAATGTAATTATCTGTTAGAAGATTGTGATTTAGATATTTCTATAACGCTATACAAAATTTTCTTCTAAATCTTGTTCAAGACCAGGAAATTCATCCCACCAATCATTAGTTTTAATCATTTCTTATCAAAGTGATTTTTTCTTGGCTTATAGATCTTTCCAAAACAAAATGAATTGTCATATCTAGTATATATTTAAAAATCTAATTAATTACTAATGCCCATTGCTTCACCAAAATAATATCCGCCAAGAATAGTAATGGATGACCAAATACAAGAACCAATAAAAGTAAACAAAATGAATTTAGGAATTTTCATTTTTAGTAATCCAGCAGGAACTGATATCATTTCTCTCATAATTGGAATCACTCGTCCAATTAAAACGGCTTTATCACCATATTTTTCAAACCATATTTCTACTCGTTCTAATTTTTGTTCATTTATTCTAAAATTTTTTAAATAACGAAGTAAAACAGTACGTCCAAGTTTTAACGAAATTAAGTATATTACAGAAGTTCCAATTGTTGCACCAGTCCCACCAAGAATAATCATAGGAATGACACCCAATAATGAAATTCCCTGTTGTGATGCTAAAAATCCAGCTGTTGGAAATATTGCAAGAGTAGGAATTGGAGGTATTATAGTTTCAATCAATGCTGCAAAGAATATTCCTTCATAGAGATGTTCACCTAAAGAATCAGCTATAACCATCAAAAATGAATCAAATGGTTCCATGTATTTTTTATAAATAAAACTTATTAAATTACCTTATGAGTGATTTTTTAAATAAAATTCTTCATTTTAAGCCTAGATATTAGAAGTGAGAAAAATAGTTTAAAAATTAAATTATTTCTAACTCCAAACTTTTTCTTTGAAAGTCCATTTTTTGTTTAGTAATAAATTACCAAATGCTGCAACACCTACTGCCAATACTAGTGAAATTGGATATGAAATATTCCATTGATCTACAAAATTGTAAACCATACCCAATTGAACTAATGCTCCAATTGAACTAAATCCAACAAACTTTCCATATTGGATTAGAGTTCGTTTTAGAGAAAAGTTTCTATCTTCAAATGTCCAATATTTGTTTAGTAAGAAATTACTTGAAATAGAAAATATTATTCCAAATATAGTAGCGTGAATATACCACATGTTGGAATTTAATGAAAAAATCATAGATGCAATATAATTAATTGCTAAACCAGATGCTCCAACAGTAAAAAATCTTGCAGCCTTTGAAAGAAATTTGACAGAAGAACGTTTTTCATCTTTTTCAACTCTACGTCCGTATTTGTATAATTTCCAAACTGATTTGAAATAATCAATAATAATTTTTGTATCAAGTTTACTAGAACCTAATTCTCTATCAGTAAACGTGTAAGGTACTTCTTTTATTTTAACACCTTTTGTTTTTACTAAAATCTCTAATAACATTTTGTAACCAAGTGCATCAAATTTTAATCCATCAAGAATATTTTTTTTAAATGCAAAAAATCCAGACATTGGATCATGAGATTCTATACCTAATCCTTTTTTCGCAATTAATGTTGCAATTTTACTCATTAATTTTCTTTTTATAGACCAACCTTGAATTGAACCTCCACTAACATATCTTGAAGCAATTGCAATATCACATCTAGTTTGTTTAATTGCATTAATTAATTTGGGAATAATACTTGGAGGATGTGAAAAATCACTATCCATTACTACAATTGTGTCAGCAGAAGATTCTTGAATTCCATTAAGAATTGCAGAACTTAAGCCATTTTTTGCTTTTCGTTTAATTACATTAATTGTATGACTTGATTTTTCCTTAATTGAGTGAAAATAATCTTCAGCAATTTTAGCAGTATTATCAGGAGAATTATCATCTACAATTATAGTTTCAAGTTTTAGATTAGCAGGAAAGGATTTTTTTATATGATCTAAAATTCCACGAATATTTTTAGATTCATTATACGTAGGTAAAATTATTGAAATTTCTGCAGTATTCAATATGATTAATCTTTTCAAATTGGATTAAAATGTTTAATGTAAAAAATTTCACTTTTTAAGCATAATTACTAATAAACAGTAGAATGATACATGTAGATTAATAGTTAGAGAAAATAAAAAAATACGAATGAGTTACAAATTTCTAGATCATGCAACAGATGTAATAATTGAAATTAATGCAAAAGATCTAAAAGAAGCATTTTCAGTTGCAGCAGATGCAGTGATTAATTTAACATTAGATCAAAATAAAGTTGAAGAAAAAAGCAGTAGAGAATTTGTCTCACAAGGAAAGGATCTGTATTATCTTCTTTATAGTTGGTTAGAAGAAATTACATTTGTTATCATTACTGAGGGATTTGCAATAAAAAGAATAGAATTCAATATTAAAAAAAATGATTTTTATCAAATTCATGCAAAAGTATTTGGAGAATCTCTTGATTTAGAAAAACACAATTTCAAAGTTGAGATTAAGGCACCTACATTTTATGATATGGAAATTAGAAATGAGGATGCTGTGTACATGAGATTTTTGTTGGATTTGTAAATTTTGTAATTGGAACTCATAATTGTGTTAAATTTCTCAATACATGTTGGATTTACTTCTATATCTATAATAAAAATTAGAAAAATATCCAAGTTAACTTTTAATCATAATAGATTATCATGGATAGTATGGGAAAACTAGCTAGAAATCTTCGAATTTGTGGAGATTGTGGAATTGCATATACATCAGTAAGTTTTACAAGATACATAGATCAATGTCCAATTTGTAAATCAAGAAGATTTGAAGCAATTCCAATAAAAAATATAGATGAATAATTTTTTGACATAGATTTTTTAATAGAATTAAATTTTAGTTTGTATTGTCTGAGGATCCAGAAATTGCGAAAATCATGCAAAAAAAGTTAGATGCAATGATTAGTCAAAAGGCACAACCAAAAATTGAGCCCGGAATTATTAATTTAAATGATTTAAATTTTGAACAAACAATTTCAGCAGAAAATCTAACACTAGTAGATTTTTGGGCTGAATGGTGTGGTCCTTGTAAATCAATGCATCCAGTATTTGAAAGTCTAGATAAACATTATCCTAATGTAAAATTTGCAAGAGTTAATGTTGATGAAAATCAAAACATATCAATAAAATTTGCAATTCAATCAATTCCAACATTTATCATGTTCAAATCAGGTAAAATAGTAGATAAAATGATGGGAGCTGTTGGTGCACCTGGAATTCACATGATTTGTAAAAAGCATTCAAACTAGTAACCGTACATGGGTTCTATTTGACGTTGAAGTCTAACTATTTCATTAAAAACTTCTTGTTCTTCACTATTTAATTTATGTAAAAATTTAGTAAGTAATTTTTTTGCTTCAGGTGATGGAGGAAATGTATAGTACACATCATCTTCAAAAATTTGTCTTCCTATGGTAACATCTTTAACAGAACATGCAACCTCATCACCTGTTTTTGCAGAAGACACAGTTTTTTTATCTAATTGAAGTTGATGTATGGTTCCTATTTTTCTTCCCTTCATATTCATAAATGGAATTTTATGTTTTAAATTACCAACGTCAATATGCACACCAAAAACTGCAGGATCATTGTTACGAAATACCATACCTTTCATAAATGTAAATTTAGAAATTGGTGTTATTTCAGCAAACATTGCATCTTCTTCATTGGCAGAATCTTCTTCAACCCAAGCATTGTAATTATCAATTAAACTGTAAATTACTTTATCTTCAAATAATTTGATATGACTTGATTCTGACTCTTCTTGTGCATCAGGTAATATCTTAACATTAAATGCCAAAACAATTCCAAGATGTCTATCTGTTTCTTTGATAGCTTTGGCTTCAATGACATCACGCCTATTTACGGGTCCAATGTCTGCTTTTGCTATTGGAACTTGAGAACGTTTTAACATCTCAACAATAGCCTCAAGTGAACCTATGGTATCACATTTTAAAATAATTCCATTAGTTTCTGTATGAATAAACATAGATTGCATTTCAGATTCTATTAGTTTAGTAAATTTTTCAATTTCATCAGCATTTTTTGCAACATAAAGAGTACTTCCTGGAAGAACACCCTCAAGATCAGGTGATGCAATTTTTAGACCAGCTGCTGCATCAACTTGCGTAACTGATCTAAATTTATCTCGTGGGTCTCGCATTTCATCAAGTGGTTTTGGTAAAAGTAATGCCTTAGGTTTTGTAACTATAACACCATCACGTTTTGCAACAACTATACTATGTTCTTTTTTGATAGTACCATCAATCAAAATTACATTAGCAGTATGTCCCAATCCAATTTCATCTTTTACTTCAAGGATGATACCACGAGTTTCTTTTTCTTCTTGGTTTAATCGTTTTTGTAAATATTGTTGAGTTAGTCCAACTAAAACACTTAGTAATTCTGGAATTCCAACTCCAGAGCGTGCAGAAATTGGAATTATTGCAATTTCAGATTTAAAATCACTAACACGATAAAATGCTTCAGATTTGTATCCTAAAATAGATAATGTTCCTACAACATCATAGATTTTTTGATCTAAATCAGTTTGTATTGAGGCATCTTGTTCTTTAATTGCCTGAGAAATAAATTTAGTTTCAGATTTTCTCCATCCAGAAATTTGATCACATTTGTTTAGAGCAATAAGGAATGGAACTTTTCTGCTTTGCAGAATTTTTAGACTTTCATTTGTTTGGGGTTGAAATCCACGATTAACATCAACTATCAATATTGCAATATCAGCAGCTGAGCCACCTCTTGAACGAAGATTAGTAAATACTTCGTGTCCGGGAGTATCAATTACTAATAATCCAGGAACTTTGTGTTCTGATTGTTCTAATTTTTTGTACAATGGACCACACATTTCTTTGATAGTTTCAGATGGTAGAAAACTTGCACCAATATGCTGAGTAATTCCACCCGCTTCTCTGCCTTGTACACCGGTTCCACGAATTTTATCTAGTAAAGATGTTTTTCCAGAATCTACGTGACCAAGAACTGCTACTATTGGTTGACGAATTTGCAAATCAAATCACTCAAACGCTACCTTTGATTCGTGATTAAAACTTTCTTGGGAATCTGATGCATGAATAATATTTTCACTAAATCCTAATCCAAAGTCTCCTCTAATTGAACCAGGATTTGCTTCAAATGATTTTGTAGCGCCAATCATAATTCTTGTAGTCGCAATTGCATTGTTACCTTCAATGATAGCCGCTACAACAGGTCCTGATGTGATAAATGATGTTAATTCTCCAAAGAATGGTTTGTCTTTATGAACACCATAGAAATTTTCTGCTTGTGCTTGAGTAAATGTAAACATCTTTAATTTTAAAAGTTTGAAACCTTTTCTTTCAAATCTTGATACAACTTCACCAACTAAATTTCTAGATACAGCATCAGGTTTTACAATAAATAATGATTGTTCAGACAATTCTAATTCTTTCTAATTCCACCCTTAACGTGTTTCTTAGTCCATTTTAATGTTCTAGGATCACGTTTTAGAACTAGTGCATTTTTTTTACATTTTGCGGAACAAAACCATAAAACAGTTCCATCATTTTTAGCAAACATTGTTCCAGAACCCTTTGCAATAGGTCTATCACAAAAACTGCATGGCTTAACTAAAAGACTCATTCATAATCACCTAGAGATTTTTTTTGCTTCCCGTTCTGTTTCTCTTAGCATTAAAATTTCACCCATTCTAACAGAACCCTTAACATTTCTTGTAAGAATTCTTCCTTTATCCTTACCAGTAAGAACTTTAACTCTAACTTGAATAACTTCACCGGCAATACCAGTTCTGCCTACAATTTGAATAATTTCAGATTGTACTACTTCTTCAGTTGCACTCATTTTTTATTCTTACCGCCTTTAATATCAGCAATTTTAGATGTAACTTGGTCGACGATATGTTGTGCATCGCCAGCGTCCAAAATTGCTGCTGCGGCTGAAGTAATATCAATACCTAATGATTTACCTAACTCTCCCTTGCTTGGAACAAAAGCATATGCTGCGCCTTGTTCTTCACATAAAATTGGAAGATGTGCTACTACCTCTGGTGGCTCTACATCTTCAGCAATTACAATTAATTTACTAGTACCACGTTCAATAGCCTTTGTTGCTTCATTTGTTCCTTTTTTGACTTTACCGGTAGTTGATGCAATTCTAACGGCTTCTAAGATTGGACTAACCAAATCTTCAGGAGTTTCAAACTTAACGTAATAGGGTTTTCCCATAGTGTTTCAAATCCAATGTTGTGTATTAAAAGTGTTATCTGGAAATAATTAACTTCACTTTTTGAAGAAATTTAAGCATTAGAACATCTAATTTGTCTTGATTTTCAGATTCAGCATAGATTCTAATGATTGGTTCAGTACCACTTGCTCTTATCATTACCCAATTTTTAGAATCAATAACAATTTTGATACCATCAGAAATATCAGATTGTGGAAATTCTTCTTTTAGTGCTAAAATTATTCTTTTAGAATCTTCAAGTGAGCATTGAATTTTATCTTTTGTGGTAAAAGATGGAGGCAATTTAGAAATTTTATCTGAAAGAGAATTATTTGTATGTGATAAAAGATCAAGCATTAATGCCAAACTCATACAACCATCCCTAACTTGATTATGTTTTCCAAACATAAATCCGCCATTTTCTTCAAATCCAATTAATGCATTAGTTGAAAGCATTTTTCTTGAAACCTCGACACTACCTACTTTAGTACGTATAACTTTAGAATTATATTTTTCAGTCAAGATTTCAGTGTTAGAACCAGAGTTTAAACAAGTGACAACTATAGAATTAGGATTTTTCGTTAGAATGTGTTGAATTAATATCAATGCAGACTTGTCACCGGTTAAAATATTTCCAAGATTATCACAAAAAATACTTCGATCACCATCGCCATCAAATGCAATTCCAAAATTAGCTTTGTTTTCGATTACAGTTTTTGAAAGAGTTGAAAGATTTTGTGGTGTTGGTTCAGAACCACGTCCTGGAAATGTACTATCAATTTTTTCATTTACAAGAATTGGTTCACAATTTACTATCTTACAAAAATCAGGTGCAGTAACTGCTTGAGCACCATTACCAAGATCCAAAACAACTTTGAAAGATTTTGATTCTATAAGTTTAGAATCGATATGAGATTTAATTCCATTAAGATATGTTTCAATTGATCTAGTTTCTTCTTTAGTTATTCCCAATTTTTTAGGAATAGATAACCAACTTTTTTTAAAATAAATATTTTCAATTACTAATTCATCCTCACGTGATATTTCAACACCATCTTTTCCTGCAGGTTTAATTCCGTTATATTGTGGAGGATTATGTGAAGCAGTAATCATTATTCCTCCAGAATATCCAAGAGACTTTACTGCATACTCAAGACATGGGGTTGGAACAAGTCCAGCAATACTACAATCAATTCCAATGGAATTAAGAGTAGAAGTAATAATTTTACAAATTAATGGACTTGACTCCCTTCCGTCATACCCAATTAAAATTGGTCCATTCTCAAAATAAGTTCCAATAGATAATGTAATATCATGAATAAATTCTAACGTGAAATCATCAGGAAATACTCCTCTAATTCCATTAGTTCCAAAAAATTTTGCCATGAGATTATTTAATAATAGATAAATTTGTGTTTAATGGCTAGTCGTTGCGGGAGTTGCCCAGCCTGGTCAAAGGCGTAGGGTTTAGGACCCTATCTCTCAGGAGTTCGTGGGTTCGAATCCCACCTCCCGCACCATTTTTTTTCTGTGAATGATTAATAATGAGAAATACTTCATCATACAAAGTTATGAAAAAAACAGTAGTTGGAATTACAGTAGTTGGTAAAGACACAGAAGGTATTGTAGCTAAATTTACTAATTTTGCATTTTCAGAAGGTGGAAACATTGAGAAAGTAAATCAAAATGTAATCAAAAATCTTTTTGGTATGTATCTAGAAGTTTCATTTTCTAAAAAATTAAATATAAAAAAATTTGATATTGAAATTCAGAAATTAGCAAAAAAAGAAAAAATGGATGTAAATACACATCATGAAACTAATTTAGAAAAAAATATTGCAGTATTTGTTACAAAAGAACCATTATGCCTTCAAACATTTATTGCAAATAGAAAATCACTCAAAGGAAAAATTTCAGTAATAGTTGGTACAGAAAAATCACTAGAATTAATTGCAAAACAAGCAAAAATCCCATTTATTACAATAAAAGAAAAAAATCAAGCAAAAGCAGAAGAAGAAATAATTGAAATTTGTAAAAAATATAATATTGATTTAATTTCACTTGCAAGATATATGAGAATTTTAACTCCTAATTTTGTTTGGAGATATCCAAATAGAATAATTAACATTCATCCATCATTACTACCTGCATTTGCAGGTGCATCAGCATATGCTCAAGCTTATGAAAGAGGTACAAAAATTGTTGGTGTAACGGCACATTATGTAACAGAAAATTTAGATCAAGGACCAATTATTTTTCAGGATTCATTTAAAGTTGATCCAAATGATACATTAGAAAAAATAAAAAGGAAAGGACAAAAACTTGAAGCGGATATTTTACTTAAAGCAACAAAAATGCATCTAGAAAATAAATTAGAAGTTCGTTGGAGAAAGGTTCACATCAAGTCTAAGTGAAATAAATGACAGATATTAAAACACAATTCGATCCAATACTAAGAAATTTGCTTAAAAATAAGAATAAAATTGCGATTATTCCTATTGGTTCAATTGAACAACATGGTCCACACTTACCAATTTCAACTGATTCAGATATTGTATCAAAAGTAGCAAAAAAACTATCTGATAAAAATGACTATCTTCTTCTTCCAACCATAACATATGGAAATTCATTTGAACATGCACCATTTTTCAATTTAAGTATTAAAGAATCCACATTACGTGCAATCCTAATAGATTTATGCACATCATTACTAGAAAATAATATTAAAACAATTTTTATTATTAATGGTCATCATGGAAATTTAAAATCAATTAAAGATATTGATTTGAAAATTAGAAAAAAATTAAAAAATAAAGTTAAAGTATTTTCATTATCCTATTGGCATTTTATGGATAAAGATTTTGATCATGCAGGGTTTGTAGAAACATCTCTAATGTTAGCAATTTCAAAAAATGTTAAAATGAAACTAGCAAAAAAAGGTTTGATTACAGATAAAATGACAAAACAAGAAATAATTAAAATTGGAAAATTAGCCAATAAATCATTTCCAAAAGCTACAAAAAATGGAATTTGGGGTGATCCAACAAAAGCAACAAAAAAAGATGGAATTAAGATTTTGAATGAAATTGTACAAAACTTGTCAAAAAAGTGTCAAACTTACCTTACTGAAGATAATTTATAGATACACAATGATATTTTAATATAATCCCTCTACAGGGAAGTCAATGAGTGATATAGATGTCCGTTGATATGGCAGTAAAAGTACTGGATGAGAGTATTAATCAGATTGTATTAATAAAACTCAAAGGGAGCAAAACTATTAGAGGTAATCTCTTAGGTTTTGATCAACACATGAATCTGCTACTTGATTCTTCAGAAGAAATAGCTTCTGAAGGCGAGACAAAAAGCCTTGGTTCCATTGTAGTAAGAGGAGACAATGTCGTAATGATATCTCCTCCACCACCAAAAAATTAGGTGATTTGGAATGACAAGGGGTACTACTTCTATGGGTGGATTTACCAAAAAGAAAGTCCATATTAGATGTAGAAGATGTGGTAAAAATTCACTTCACAAGCGTCATAACCAATGCGCAAGTTGTGGATTTCCAGAGGCTAAACGAAGAAAGTATTCTTGGATTAAATGGTATACATAGATGCAAGAAATTGTTTTAATTTTAAGTTCTATTGCAGGAGTTGCAACAGCATCTGTTGTAAGAAAAATACCTAAAAATAAAAATCAATTATTAAGTCTAGGTGCTAGTTCACATATTAAAAATCAAATTAGTTCTTTAAAGATTGAAAAAGATATTCTAACAAAAACTATTTCAAGATTATATCAAGAGGATGACGAATTTTCTAAAATTCAAAAAGATAAACTGTTATTAAAATATCAACATCAATTGGGAATGATTTTAGCTAAATTAGAAAAACTTGAACAAGCAAGTAAACACCCAGATTTAGGTCCAATTGGAGATGGCTTGATTACTTTAATGGATCAAAAACTATCAAAACTTGATGAGAGATTACATGAACTATCATCAAATATGTTAAATTCAAAAATTCAAACATCTGAAATAAAACAAGAAAAAGAGGAAATAAAAAAAGAAATTTCAAAATCAATCAAGGACACATTTAATTTTGAAAAACTAAAGGAAACAAAAATTGATCCAATTGAAATTCCACTAACAAAATCAAGACAAATATTTGAATTAACAACATTAACAAATATTTCAAGAGCTGAACCAAAATTCCCCCTATTTGAAGGAAAAGAAATTGTAAAAACAATTCCACAACCGAAAATATTTGTAACTGAATTAATTAAACCAAAGGAAGAAATTATTAAAGAAATTGTTCAGCCTAAAACTGTAGTAGAAGATAAAGTGGAAATCATTCAATCAATTTTACCAAAACCTGAAATTTCATTTGAAAATAAACCAGATTTAGATAAAGAAGTAACAAAAATAACAGAAGATAAAGCACTTGTACAACCAGATCAAAAACCAAAAACATCAATAGTTGATGATGATTTTGATGATGATACCGATGATTTAGATAAAATCAAAGGTGATATTATGAGGGTTTTATCAAAACTTGATCAAGCTGAGGTAGAGTAATTGTCTTACGATAGTGCCATGGAGGCATTATCAAATGATGCATTAAAATTAATTAAAAATAATCAAGTGATTGGGTTAGGTAGTGGTAGAGCTGCAACTATATTAGTTAAATCACTTGGAAAATTAATTAAATTAAAAAATTATAACATCAAAGGTATTCCAACTTCATTACAAATTAAACAAGTTGCAGAAAAAGCTGGTATACAATTACTAGAGTCAGATCAAGTCAATCACATAGATATTGTATTTGATGGTGCAGATCAAATTGATTCACAAAAATTTGTCATTAAAGGAGGAGGAGGAGCACTATTAAGAGAAAATATTTTGTTTAGTCTTGCAAAAAAGGTTGTTGTTATGGCAGATAAAACAAAATTTGTTAAAAATTTTACAAGAAGTGTGCCAATAGAAATTCATCCATTAGCAAGAAGTTCAGTGATGTACTCTATTAAGAAATTAGGCGGTGAATCTAAAATTCGATTTGTAGATAAAGGTTATCCAATGTTTACAGAAAATGGAAACATAATTTTAGATTGTGACTTTGGAACAATAAAAAATCCTAAAGAATTAACACAAAAAATTAAACAAACAACAGGAGTTTTAGAATCAGGTATTTTTTTAAGAAAACCAGATATAATTTACAAAGCCAAAACAAATGGTAAATTTGAAATTATTTAGAATTTATAGTTCTTGAAACAAGTTTACCGTGCCCAAGTTTTCCAATAACCTCAAAATTCTCAGCAACTAATTCTCCCCTAACCATAGTTTTAACAGGCCAACCTTTCAAATTTCGTCCTTCATATACAATATAATCAGAAAATCCTCCAAATAATTCAGAAGTAACTTTCTTTTCTTTTTTCAAATCAATTATAGTAACATCAGCATCAGAATTCTTTGCAAGTGTTCCTTTTTGTGGATACATACCAAAAATTTTTGCAGCATTGTAACTAGTGAATTTTACAAACTGTTCAAGTGTAATTCTATTTTGATTTATGCCATCATTAAGTAATAGTGGTAATGAAGTACCAATTCCCGGAAAACCAGCTAATGCACTCCAAACATCATTACCATCAAGTTTCAATTTAAGCTGATTAGCAACATGATCTGTTCCTATACAATCAATTTGATTATTAGATAATGCATTCCAAACAGCTTTTTGATCATTTTCTGTTCGTATTGGTGGCATGACTTTAGCAAGATAATCATTTTGATTCTCATAAGACAATGTTAGATAGTGAGGACAAGTTTCTACAAAAATTTTTGTTCCAAGTTTTTTCTCTTCTTGAATTTGTAATAGTGCTTGTTCTGAACCAATATGAACAAAATAAATTACACAATCATAATTTCGTCCAAATTTACATACTGTTTTAATTGCTTTAGCTTCAAATTCTGGAGAACGACTAGAAGACCAAGCAGATAATCCATCCTGATTTTTTTCTTTAGCTTTTTTTATTCCACAACCACATGATTCATAATCTTCAGCATGAACAAGTACAGGACAACCAAGTTGTGCTGCATTTTTTACAATTTTTTCTACAAGTTGATCTGTAACATTTACTTTAGATTCTACAAGATTAGAAGAATTTGGAGGCATATCCATGTAAACATGACCAATTTCACCACCAAGATTCATGTAAATTTTAAAAGACGTAATTCCCTTATCTATACAAAAATTCATTTCATCAATTTGTTTTTCTGTAAAAATGGAAGCATGTATAGCATAATCAATATAATGATATTCTGACGAAGCTAAAAGTTGTTCTTCCAAAGTATTTGAAAATGTAGATTCTAATCGAAGCATTCGCATCATAGTTGTAACTCCACCTATTGCTGCAGCATGAGATTCAGTTTTTGCAGCTTCATTAATTGGTGAATAAACTCCATAGTGAACATGAGTATCAATTGCACCAGGAATTGAAATTAATCCATTTCCATTAATTTTATGATCACATGCAGGAATATCAGTAGTTAATTCTATAATTTTTCCTTCATCAATTACAATATTTTTGTTAATCATTCCATTAGGAAGTATTACGTGCGAATCAACAATTACTGTATCGTATGTCATCAAAAAATTTTATGATATGGACTCTATTATGCGTTAAGGAATACGCTTAAGTTGATTAATCCAAAAGAAAAATCATGGAAGATTCAGAGATAGCGAAACGAGATCACCAGAGAAATAAATCTGAAATTGTAAAATTAGTGAAAGAAATGTTTAGTCAACAAAGATGGTGTGATGAGGAATATAAGAAAAAATTACAAGAATTAGTTGTAAAAGATGAAGAATTAGTCAAGGATGTAATTAAAAAAATCAAGTTAAAAAGAGGATTCGATTAAAATCTACTTAGAAAATGAATAAAAGTGCAATTTAGTCCTAGATTATTTGAGGGCCGGTGGTTTAGGGGTATAATGCTTCGTTCGCAACGAAGATGTCGAGGGTTCGATTCCCTCCCGGTCCATTTTACCAGAAACTATTATAATTAAATAAAAAAGAATGTCATCATGGAAGTTTTTGACGGTAAAAAGGCAGCACAAGATTATATGTCAAAACATACTCTTGCATTTTCTACTCCAGAATTAACTCTAATGAGATTTGCATTTTGGATGGGAGATTCAGTTCCAGACCCAAAAAATGATGGAGGAGGTATTCCAAGAATGATGACATATTTGATAGAACAGGACTTTCAACCTGTTTTAATTGATGATGACACCTATGTTCCATCAGGTGCAGTAAAAAGTTCAGCAAATGTTGGAAATGCATACAATGAATTAAAGACAGATGGAAAATTCTGTTCAGAATGCGGTACTAGTCTTTCAACGACAGCAAAGTTTTGTCCTGAATGTGGCACTACTCAAGAATAAAAAAATATATTTCTAATTTTATGCTCTAGTTCCACACTTTGTGCAGAATTTAGAATTTGCTCTTAACTCACTACCACACGAAGTACATCTAATTCCAGATTGTTCTTGTGGAGATATTGTTTGTCTTGGCATTAAAGCTGGATCAGGTGATGGTAAAGTTCCAACATTTCCAAATGCTTCTTGTGCAGATACAATTCCTGGTGGACCTCTACCTACAGGATTTTGTGCAGTTCCAGATCTTGGTAGTTGGCCCATTCCTCCTGCCATCATTCCAGGTTGACCCATTCCCGGCATTAATCCAGGAGATTGTGTGTTTCTTCCACCAGAATCTACAGCTTTTTTTAATTCAAATATTACCTTGATAGCTAGAAATTCTAATGCAGAATATGCAACTGTATAATCACCTAGTTTTTGAAAGAATTGTTTGTCAGTAAGTTGACCTTTTTTGTACATATTGTTAGTATCTAAAAATGATTCATAGTAACCTTGAGATTCATCAAACAAACTTTGTAGTTTGTCAAAAAGCATTCCAAGTGTATCAACTTCACCAAAGGACATAACCTGAGTCAATTTTTGGAATATTAATTACTTTAGGATATAAAAATAAGAAAAAATGAATTTTAGTAATTTATGCTAGTGCTCTATCAATCATACTTTGGTATGATTCTTTAGAAGCAGCACCTACTTGCTGGCTAACTATTACGCCTTTGTTAAGGAGAATCAATGTTGGAATGCTAAATACATTGTATTTTGAAGCTAATTCATTAGCCTCATCGACATTAACCTTTACAAATTTTACTTTGCCATCGTAGTGATTTGCTAGTTCTTCAACTACTGGACCTACCATTCTGCACGGACCACACCATTCGGCCCAAAAGTCGACAAATACAGGAATGTCAGAATTTATGACATCCACTTGCCAAGACTTTGCATCTGAAATTTGAGTAATTCCCATTATATTTTTAAAATATTTATCATACCTAAAAACGTTCACCAAATTCTAGATCTTTATTTTTTAAAAAAAGACTAAATTTGATATATACTTAAATGACGTTTTGATGACTTTGATTTATGAGTTCAGAACTTAGATTAAAAAAATTAAGAGGTTCTGGAGGCTATGTTATGGCTACAGTTACAGATGAACAACAAATGAAAGGAAATTTAGGTGGTCCAGATTTATTTTTAGCACCAATTGGTAGATTAGATGTTGATAAAATTACTAAACATTTTTGCAATACATGTGAAAAAGAATTTGAAGGTCCACCAAAAATAGAATTTGAAAATCCAAATGAAGAAGTTGCAGAAAATTTAGTTCTTGCTGAACGAGGTCAATACATTTGTAAAGCATGTAATGCTACAATTGCAGAATATAGGGAATTCAAAAAACCAAATGAACAAAAAGAAATTGGAAGTGCAAAACCATTAGATGCTAATGTTTCAATAGCACCTACAGTACAGGCTACAATAGCACCTACAGTACAGGCTACACAAGCAAATTCATCTGCATCAGTTAGTCCAATTGAAGGTAAAAGTGTTATAGATGAAAATGCAAATAAAATCGGTACTGCAAAACAAATTGGTATTGATGGAAATACACAATCAATGGTTTTAGTTATTACAAAAAATGATGGAACAGAAGGAAGTATTCCTTGGATTGCCATTAAAAAAGTTGGAGAAGTAATTCTATTAGGAAAACCTGAAGAAAGTGTTGCATCTCAGCCAGGAAAATGTTTTGAATGTGGATTTGTAAATAAAGTTGGGTCTAAATTCTGTGAAGAATGTGGAACAAAAATCTAATTTATTAATAAATTTAATGAATATTGCTAAGGAGAAATATAATGGTTAAAAAATCTATTTCAAAAGGCGTAATCAAAGACATTCTGATTGTTGCTGTAGCAGTTTTAGTGATTTGGATTGGATTACAGGTGGCATTTGGAACACAAAATCCATTTTATGTTGTTGCCAGTGGAAGTATGATTCCAGTTTTACAAGTTTATGATATCATAGTTATTCAAGGTCATGAACCATTTAAGGAAATTCAAGTAGGTGACATTATTGTATTTGATAGACCCTCAGATCATAATAGAGTGATTGTTCACAGAGTTGAATCAATACTAAATGAAGACCCAAAAACGGTTAGAACAAAAGGTGATGCAAATCCAACATGGATCAAAGGAACAGATTATCCAATTACAGAAGAAGAGTATATCGGAAAAGTTGCATATATTATTCCACAAGTAGGTTACATTACAGAAATTTTGAAACCCCCAATGAATTACATAATTATTGCAATTGTAATTGGAATCATGATAATTAAACAATTTACAGGTAACAAAAAAGACGTTAAAGATATTGTAAGTAAAGAAACATTAGAAGAATTATCAGATATTGGTAAGATTGAAGTGGATTCAGAATATTCTGAAGATATAAAAAAATCAGAAATTACTGAAAAGAAAATTGATGATTCAGATAAATCAAAAGAAAATAATCAATAAATTAAAAATAATAATTAAAATACAGAATCTTTTGTTTTGAAAACACGTTTGAAATATTCAGATGGTTCATTAGGTATTTCAATATCATTTTTAATTCCAGCTAAATTCTTTGCTAAATTCTTCTTGTAGCCTACTTGCATCTGTCGTTGAATTTGGATTCTTTGAGCTTGTGGTGAACCTGCACCATGCATAGATTCTGTAAGATATCCAACTGCATTTCTACCCATTGTCATATTTTCTATTAATCTTAAAATTCTCATTCTATTTTCTACATCTACACCTTTTCTTCCAACAAGATATTTTTTTAACATTGGACCTGCTTCTGGATGTCTAAAATCTTTTTCAGATGGTAATGTAACCATTAATCCACCTGCAATGTCTTGTGCTAATCTACTAATTTCATATGGAAATCGAGTAACATTATGTTTACAAACTTGTGCAAGCATGTCATCATTTAGATAAACACCAGATTTCATTTTATGTCCTTGGTGTGAAGATGCAATTCCTGCGGCGAAAATTGTTTCATTAAGATGAGTCATTTCAATA
>SXGT01106573.1_pt1 | contig 66120 bp, 54 predicted proteins | sample 3176221 | NCBI WGS metagenome assembly SXGT01 (sample SAMN11356862, study PRJNA531348) | freshwater metagenome | isolation source: freshwater sample F1-120 | place: China: Fuxian Lake, Yuxi | collected 2017-12-25
CGACCCGCTGCTGCTCGCCGCCGGAGAGCATCTTGGGGAAGCTCTTGAGGTGCCGCTCGAGGCCCACCGATTCGAGGATCTGCGTGACGCGGCGCCCGATCTCGCGGGGCCCGAGACCAAGAATCTCCAGCGATATCGAGACGTTATCAAAGACAGTACGGCGATCGAGGAGCTTGAAGTCCTGCCACACGACGCCGATGTTGCGCCGCAGGAAGGGGATCGACGAGGCGCGGAGCACGTGCAGGTTGCGGCCGTTGACGAGGATCTGACCCGATGACGACGGCTCATAGCCGAGCAGGAGCTTGACGAGCGTCGTCTTGCCCGCGCCGGAGGGTCCCGACAAGAAGACGAACTCGCCCTCGTGGATGCGCAGGTTCACGTCGCTGAGCGCTTCCATCCCGTTCGGGTACTTCTTGAACACGTGGAAGAGCTGAATCACGGGCGCGACCGTAGCACGGAGCGCCTGCGTGGCCAATTTTGCTGCGCCAATGGTCCGACGGTCGGTCCCCGAATTTGCACCGGCGGTTCGAGCCAACCATAATTCGCGACTTGGGCTCGCGGTCGCACGACGCGCCAGAGAGCCCAAGCCGAGGCTCACACGCTATGGTCATCGTGCTCGCCGCGCCGCCCGCCGAAGGCGTCAACTGGGTCCTGCTCACGATCGCGCTGGGGATCCTCGGAGCCGGCGGCCTCAGCCTGCTGTTGTTCTTCCAGAACCAGAAGCGGCGGAAGCTGGTCGACAGCCTGCGCGAGCGCAAGTCGGTGCCGGCTCCGCCGAGCCAGACGCGGCGCGACATCTCCGGTGAGCACAAGCTCGACATGGCCGACCTCCGGCGGGCCTACGACGCGGCGATGCGGGATCGGGACTACATGAAGGCCGCCTCGCTGGCCCTTCGGATGAAGGACGCGAGCCGCCAGGCCGAGGCCTACGAGCGCGCGGGAGACGTGGAGCGCGCGGTCGCGGCGTGGGTCGAGGCGCGCGAAGTCGGCCGCGCGGCGACGCTCCTGGAGGGCGCGGGGCAGCACGCCAAGGCAGCGCGCTTGTATCAGCAGGCCGGCGCGCCGGATGAGGCCATCGCCCTGTATTTGAAGATCGGGCAGGTCGACAAGGCCATCCCTTTGATTCGGCAGCAAGGCGACGAGATCCGGGCGCGGCGCATGGAGGGCGATCTCGCGAAGCGCCAGGACAACCGCGTCGAGGCGGCGCGGCACTACATCGCCGCTGGCGCGTTCCTCGAGGCCGCCGAGGTGCTCGTGACGGCCAACGAGCCGCTGAAAGCCGCCGAGGCCTACCGTCGCGCCAGTCGACCGCTCGATGCGGCGCGGCTCTTGCTCGCCAGTGGAGACCAACGACAGGCCGCACAGCTCTTCGAGGAGGGTGGCGCGCTCGTCGAGGCGGCGCGCATTTGGGAGGTGCTCGGCGATGCCGCCGCCCGGGAACGCTGCCTCGCACGTTCGGGCAACAGCTACGAAGCAGGCCGAGCGGCGTTCGAGCGCGGCGATCTCGACGCAGCACTTCGTTTCTTCGACGCGGTGCCGCCACTTGACGACCAGTACCACGACGCGGGCCTCTTCCGAGGGCAGATTCTGGAGCGTCAAGGACGACAGCAAGACGCAGCAGAGGCTTACCTTGTCTTCCTGAAAACGCGGTCAGTCAACCCTAAGACCGTGATGTTGTTCACCCGGGTGGCGCGCCTGCTAGAGGCCGTCGGCCAGGGCAAGCAGGCGCTTCGCATCCTGGGTCGGATCATCACGGCAGGCCTGGGGAGCTCCGACATCACCGGCTGGGCCGAGCGACTCGAGCGCACGGGAGACGACTCGATCGCGACGGAGAGCCTCGACGAAGAGGCCGCGGCCCCGCCGAAGCGGGCCCTGCCGGAGACCCCGCCCGCGCAGAAGTCGCCTCCGGCAAAGTCGCCATTTCCGGGGCGCATGGAGATCGACGACGCCGCCCTGTCTGTACTGGAACGGCGCTACAAGCTCGGAGATCGGATGGGGCAAGGCGGCAACGGCGTTGTCTACTTGGCCACCGACAAGGCGCTCGGGCGCGAGGTGGTCGTCAAGTTCCTCCATCAGGCGCTGCTCCCGACGGACGTCGCGCGCAAGTACTTCACGCGCGAGGCCAAGGTCGCGGCGAGCCTGAGTCACCAGAACATCGTGACGATCTACGACATCGGAACCGAAGGCGAGACGCTGTATTACTGTATGGAGTGGGTCAAGGGCAAGACGTTGGCCGACCTCGTCATCGAGGCCGGCGGGCGGCTCGGCCACGAGGCGATCGTGCCGATCATCTCGCAGTTCTGCGACGCGCTCGAGTACGCCCACGACCGACAGGTCATTCACCGCGACATCAAGCCGGGCAACGTCATGGTGACGACCGAGGGCAAGGTCAAGCTGCTCGACTTCGGTCTGGCGAAGGCACTGGACGAGAACCCGGACAAGTCGGTGTTTCTCTGTGGGACGCCGTATTACATGAGCCCGGAGCAGATTACGCGGGGGTTCCTTGACCATCGCACCGACATTTACAGCCTTGGCTGTATGCTTTACGTTATGTACACCGGGGACGTGCCCTTCCCCGATGGCAACGTTTTTCACCAGCATCAGACGGCGGCCGCGCCGGATCCGGTGACACGGGTGCCCGGCCTTAAGCCCGGCGTGTCGGCGGCCCTCATGAAGTGCATCGCAAAGGACCGCAACGAGCGCTTCCAGCGGGCGACCGAGGTTGCACGCGCCCTGTCGGCGGCCTGAACGAGGAAATGACGCACTGCGTCGTCACTTGGGGCGTTGAAGTCGCGTTTGGCCTCTGCTAGCCTGCCGCGCCAGCACGGCGAATGGGAGCTTGAACATGCGAACGAACCTCACCCTGATTGCAGCACTTGCGTTGACCGCCACGATGGGCACCGCGGTCACCGCGTGCGCGTCGTCTGACGCGGTCACCGGCGGGACTCCGCCGACGGACACGTCGACCACGGCGGAGACGATCGTCCCCAAGGAGGAGACCTCGGGCACAACGGGGCAGGATACGGCGCCTGAGCCCAAGGACACCGGCACGGCAGACACCGGCGGAGGCGGAGCGGACGTTGCGACGGACGCCACGGCAGACGCTGCGCCCGACGTGGTGGATGCAGGCACTCCGGCGGCCTGCGCCAAGGGTAAGGGCTGCTACAACGGCAAGTGCTGCACGTGCTTCCCGGACAAGAAGGAGTCGCACTGCGAGCAGGGCATCGACAACTCGCTGTCGGGCATCGCGTCGCTGGCCAACAGCCAGCTCCAGGGCTCCGTCGATGAGGGTCAGGTCAACCTGCTCGCCGAGTTCGTGAGCCCCACGCTCGACGGCAAGGAGTTCACGCTCAACATGTACACGGGAGACCTGGATCCCTCCAACGACGGCAAGGACGGCGACACCATCTGCGACGTGACGGCCCCAGGCTGCAAGTGGACGCTGGCGGACATCAACTACGACAAGGACTGCAAACCGCTCATCGCGTTCCAGAACGCGAAGATCACCTCGGGCAAGCTCACCGCCGGCGGACCCGATGGCGTGTTCCGGTTGTCGATCCCGATTCAGGGCTTCAACCTCGACCTGCTCGTGACGATGGCGCGCATCGAGGCCGACGTCACGCTGAGCAAGGACGGCAAGTCGGTCGAGGCCATCGCGGGCATCCTGGCGGGCGCAGTGCCCAAGAAGTCGATCGAGGACGCGGTCGCCAAGTTGGGCGACAAGCTGCCGATCTCGCCAGACGCAGTGAAGCAGATCCTGACGAGCGTGGTCAAGGAGGACATCGACGGCCTCGGCGCCGATGGCAACCCCGGCAAGGATGGTAAGTACGACTCGTCGTCCATCGCCATCAAGTTCGAAGGCGTGCTCGGCACCATCACGATGGTCGAGGTCAAGCCCGTCGAGCCGCCCAAGGACGCCGACGCGGGCTCACCGCCGCCGCCGCCGCCGGAGATGTGCAAGACCTACCCGACGACCTTCAGCCCCTCGGCCTACCGTCTGACCAAGGTCGGCCTCGGCGAGAATGCCAAGGCGGGCAACGGCCTCGACGTCGACGGCATCTGTGTGGAGCCTGATGGCGACCCGGGCGTCAAGTGCCCGGTTGGCGGCTGAGCCTCGGTTCCTCACGTGGCCTTTCGTCGCCGGATGTGCGCGCTCGCGCTGACTGTCGCTACGACGGCGTGCGCCTCGACGCTCGACAAGGACTCGGGCGGAGACCACGTTCGCGGCAAGGCGGTCGTGGTGAAGCTGAACGAGACGCACGACGATAGCATCTCGGCCGACCAGGGGGACCACACCGACTGGAAGAAGCTCACGCTCAAGGCGACGACGATCATCGACGTCAACGTCTATTGGGACGATCCCAGCGTTCGGGCGAAGGTGAACGTCAAGGACCAGTTCGGCGGTCAGGTCTATGAGCTGACGCACGAGCCAGGCGAGCGTGAGAATCACTGGAAAGGCATGAAGCTGCGTGAGGGTGACACCTTCCTCGAGGTGGTTGCCGAGCGCGGCGCAAGCGTGTACACGATTGAGCTGACGAGCGGCGATGGCGCCGACGACGGTGGCGGCGGCGATGACGGGACCCCGCCACCCGAATGACCAGGAAGTTTCGTCAATCGCCCTCGGCCCCCGTTGACACCCGCAGAACGCGTGTGCTAGCAGGGCTGGGCCCGAATCAGGGGTCCGCAGGAACACGAACCGATGAGGTCGGATGAGCCAGTTCGAGGTCATCAAGGACATCAACGAGACGCTCAAAGAGCTCTTGAAGGAGTCCTTCAAAGCGAACGGCTTCACGACGGTGAGCGTCAGCACCGATCGACCCAAGAAGGACAACATCAAGAACATGCCGACCGTGTCGTGCTACATGTATCACCTGGGCTTCCACCAGGGGTACAAGGAGCGCGCGGACACGCTCGTGTCGAGCTACGACAAGCAGGGAAACGTCGTCGAGTACTACCAGGATGCGCCAGCCTACCTCTTCGCTCACTTCATCGTGAGCGTGTGGGGCAACTCCCCCAACGAGGAGAACTTGCTGCTGGGGCTCGCGGTCAAGACGTTTCTCGAGCACCCCATTCTCGAATCAGAGACGTTGAAGGGCGACTCGTTCTATCCGGACGACAAGATCAACGTCTATCCCAATCTGCAGGCCGACTTCAACGACACGCTCTCCTTCTGGAGAAGCTTGAACGAGGAGCTCCGGCCTTCGGTGTACTACTTCGTAAGATTTCGTATCGAATCCGAACGAAAATCTTCCGAAGTCAGGCGTGTCACGGGTAAGGACTTTGCGATTCGTTAGAAGCGCCGGTACCAAGCCCGATGTGGTTGTCGTGCCAACTGGAGTTGGTACGCTGAACAGGGGTTAGAGATAGGAGGAAAAGGATGGCTACTTCATACCTGTCGCCCGGCGTCTACGTCGAAGAAGTCGACCGCGGCACCAAGCCGCTCGAGATGGTCGGGACCAGCACTGTGGGTTTCGTGGGTGAGTGCAACATCGGCCCGGTCAACGAGCCGATCTTCTGCACCAACTGGTCGCAGTTCACCAAGAATTTCGGGGATTTCCAGCACTCCGAGTACTTGGCGCACGCGGTGTACGGCTTCTTCAACAACGGTGGCGGACGTTGCTACGTCCTCAACGTGGGTACCCTCGAGGACGCGGCCAAGGACGCCGAGGCCAAGAAGGGCCCGAAGCCGGCGAGCAAGGCGGCGCTGTACATCGGTACCGACAACGGCCCGGGCACCCGTACGGGGCTCAAGGCGTTCGAGGACGTCGATGACATCAACATCGTGGTCTCGCCCGGACAGACGGATCCCGTGATCCAGGATGCCGTGCTCTCGCACTGCGAGAACATGCGCTATCGGTTCGCGATCATGGATTCGCCCGAGTCCATCGAGAAGGGCGGCGTCGACAAGCTCGGCAAGCCGCGCGACTCGAAGTACGGCGCGTACTACTTCCCCTGGATCGAGGTCTATGACCCGATCAAGGGCAACGTGTACCAGCCGCCCTCGGGCTACATGGCGGGCGTCTACGCGCGCGTCGATGGTGAGCGCGGTGTCCACAAGGCGCCGGCCAACGAGATCGTGCGCGGCGCGCTCGGCCTCAAGTACAACATCACCAAGGGCGAGCAGGACATCCTCAATCCCAAGGGCATCAACTGCATCCGCGAGTTCACCAACCGCGGCATCCGCATCTGGGGTGCCCGCACGATCTCGTCGGACGCCTCGTGGCGTTACGTCAACGTGCGCCGGCTCTTCAACATGGTCGAGCAGTCGATCGAGCTCGGGACCCAGTGGGTCGTCTTCGAGCCGAACGATCAGCGCCTGTGGAAGCGCATCACGCGTGACATCAGCGCCTTCCTCCTCCGCCTCTGGCGGCAGGGTGCGCTGTTCGGCAAGACCCCGGAGGAGGCCTTCTACGTCAAGTGTGACGATGAGACCAACCCGCCGGAGGTCATCGACGCGGGCCAGCTGATCGTCGAAATCGGCATGTGCCCCGTGAAACCGGCCGAGTTCGTCATCTTCCGCATCGGCCAGATGCCCACGGGTGGTGACGTCAGCGAGTGATAGGTCGGGTCAACTGACCCTGCCACGAAGCGGCCTCGGGACCCCGTCCCGGGGCCGTTTTCGTTTGGTGGGGGCACGGGTGGAGCAGCCAATGTCCGAATTGTCCGAACACGACGAGATGCCACGTGGCACGGACTTTGCTCTGCTTCCGGCCCATCACGGGCTAACCCCGCCCCTGTTCGGATGACCATGCTCGCGGGAGCGAGAAGGAGATTTAGTAATGCCGAATCGCCGTCCTTTTGACCACATTGGCGCCTTCAACTTCAAGGTTGAGATCGAAGGCGTCACGCAAGGCGCTTTCCGTAACGTCGAGGGCCTCGACAGCGAGACCGAGATCGTCGAGTTCCAGAACGGTGACGATATCGTCCTCCGCAAGCGGCCGGGCCGCACGAAGTACTCGAACGTCACCCTGAAGCGCGGCTACATCAACAACACCGAGCTCTGGGACTGGCGCAAGAAGGTCGTCGAGGGCAAGATCGAGCGCAAGGCCGGCTCGATCATCCTCTGCGCCGACGACGGCTCCGAGATCATGCGCTACAACTTCTTCGAGGCGTGGCCCGCCAAGTGGAAGGGCTTCACCCTCGATGGCAAGGGCAACGAGGTCACGGTCGAGGAGCTCGAGCTCGCGGTCGAGAAGATCGAGCGCGGTTGATCCGTACTCGCTCAGCCCGCTAGCGCGAGAGCGTCAGCCAACGAAAGCCTCCGGACTCCGGGGGCTTTCGTGTTTGGTGCGCACGATCGCGGCCGCTTGCGCCCGGTCGGCGGTCGTGCTTTCCTCCTCCCCCGACACACGCCCCTTCCTCGCACGCCGCGCGAAGCGGGCCCCCAACACGGAGGTAGATCATGGCATTCCAAACCGAGTTCGAGTTCACCCTGCCACGCGGCTACGTCGACAAAGACGGCAACGTCCACAAGAAGGGCGTCATGCGGCTGGCCACGGCCAAAGACGAGATCCTGCCGCTTCAGGACTACCGCGTGCAAAACAATCGGGCCTATCTGGTCATCATCCTGTTGTCGCGCGTGATCTCGAAGCTCGGGGATCTGAAGTCGATCAATCCGGCCGTCGTCGAAGACCTCTACAGCGCCGACCTCGCGTACCTCCAGGACTTCTATCGCCGGATCAACGAGGAGAACACCTCGAAGGTCAACGTCACGTGCCCGGAGTGCAAGCACAAGTTCCAGTTCGACCTCGGGGGTGAGCTGGGGGAATCGTAAGCTACCCCCTGGAGCGGATCTACCAGGAGGTAGCGTACATCGCCTACCATTTCCACTGGAGCATCGACGACGTGCTCGCCATGGAGCACCGTGAGCGTCAGGTGTGGGTCAAGGAGATCTCCGAGATCAACAAGGAGATCAACAAGACCCGCAAGTAGAAGTCCTCGTTTTGACGCATCGCGCGGTGGGACCGAAGACCCCGGCCATCGGACCCCACGGCGCGGAAGTGCTGACCCCACGCGTTCCTCCCCCGTTCTTCCATGATGCCCGCTTCCGCGGTCCGGCGCGGAGTGGTATCGTCCTGGCTTGGCTCGTGACGAGCCCGGCCCGCTGCGCGGTGCAGCGACCGGAGCGAGCACGGAACTTGCAGAAGGGTATCGCGCTCGACACCGCCCCGCAGGGGCAGCCTCTCCGTCGCTCGCTTGTCACTTCGCCCTGGGTCCGTGGACCCGAGGCCCGGTGACCCCGGGGAACGGAAGGCCCAAGCAGGTCGAGCCGAAGAAGGGCGTTGACGTGAATCTCGACATGCGACCCCCAGGCGTACACGCGGCGACGAAGGATCGCCGTTACACGCCCGTCGTGCTGGCCAAGAGCGGAGTCGTCGGCTTCGTCGGCATCACGCAGAAGGGGCCCACCAACGAGCCCGTTCGGGTCACGTCGCTCGATCAGTTCCGTCGCGTGTTCGGCGCGCTCAAGATCGACTCCTACCTCGAGCACTCCGTCAGCGGCTTCTTCGAGAACGGTGGCCGTGAGTGCCAGGTGCTGCGCGTGTGTCATCTGAGCGAGGGTGGCTCGGGCGAGGTCGCCTCGACCGCGCGAGTGCTGCTGCGCGACCAGCTCGACCGGCCAACGGTCATCGCCGAGGCGCTCAACGAGGGCACGTGGGGCAACGAGATTCAGCTGAAGGTCAAGCGACCGGAGGCTCGGGTGCAGACGTTGCTCACGCTCGATGTCCGTGAGGGCGAGCGGTCGGCCAAGGTCCAGTCGACCCACGGATTTCGCCGTGGCACGGTCGTCAAGGTCTATGACGAAGAGCATGCGGAGTACCGCACGGTCGCCGATGTGGACGGCACCGATCGCGTCCTTCAGTGGCGCATCGATGAGCCCCTGAAGACCAGCTTTCGCTCCAACGCCCCGACCTACATCGAGCCCATGGAGTTCGAGCTCGAGGTTCGGACGCTCACCAAGCGCGAGAGCTTTCGCGACCTGTCCATGGCGCCGAGCTCGGACAACTACTTCGTGCGCGTCGTCAACGCCCAGTCAGACCTGGTGCGGCTCACGGATCTCCGCACCGAGGGCGAGATTCAGGACCGGTACCCCATCGCCACGGAGCTGACGGCGCTGACCGGCGGCAAGGATGGCATCTTCAACATCACGGCCGACGACTTCATCGGCATGAACCTCGGCCCCAATGAGCGCTACGGGCTCGCGGCGTTCGAGGCGGTTGAGACCATCGACCTGCTGGCGGTGCCGGACCTGCTCTGGGCGGTCGAGAACAGCTCGGGCTTCCGCACGGCGAGCGGCTACGCGGCCCTGCGCGACGTCGAGGCCGTGCAACAGGCCATGGTCAGCCAGTGCGAGCGCATGCGGGATCGCTTCGCCATCCTGGATCTGCCGAACCATCGCAACTTCGTGCACGCGCTTCAGTGGCGGCTCCAGTTCGATACCGCCTACGCGGCGTTCTACTACCCGTGGATCGTCGTGGACCACCACGGCAAGCGCACGAGCATCCCGCCCTCGGGGCACGTCGCCGGCATCTTTGCGCGGTGTGACTACGGACTCGGGACGCATCGGGCCCCGGCGAACGAAGAGCTCAAGGGCGTCATCGACCTCGAGGTCCTCCTCTTGGACGGGGACATCGGCACCTTGAATGGCGAGGGCGTCAACTGCATCAAGGCGTTCAACAAGCGTGGGCTGCGCGTCTGGGGCGCACGCACCGCGTCGTCGGATCCGCAGAATCGCTACATCAACGTGCGTCGCTCGATCAGCACCATCATCCGGTCCATCTCGCAGAACCTGCAGTGGGTCGTGTTCGAGCCCAACGACCCCAAGCTGTGGAAGTCCATCTCGAGCGGCGTCGGATACTTCTTGATGACGCTGTGGAAGGCCGGCTACTTCAAGGGCAACGTCCCTGAGGACGCCTTCTACGTCAAATGCGACGATGAGACGAATCCGCCCGAGTCACGTGACGCGGGCTTCGTCGTCGTCGAGGTCGGGGTGGCGCCGGTCCGCCCCGCTGAGTTCATCGTCTTCCGCGTCGCTGAAGAGAACGCGGAGATTGGTCCTGTCGCGGAGCAGTAGTCACCGAAAGGTGAGAAAGGTGTAAGCCATGTCTCTCGGATTGTCGGTTGGCGGAGCAGCAGGCGGATTCATCAGTGGCAAGGTCGGCGGCGCCATGGGTGGCGTGGTCGGGAGCGTCGCAGGTGCTGCGCTCGGAAACCTGGCCAACTTCGCAATGGGCGCGCTGTTCGGCACTCGCCGCGACCCCGATCTCCAGTTTTGTTACACAGTGGAGATTGACGGCATCACGCTCGGCATGTTCTCGGAGGCCGGCGGGATCAAATGGTCCATGGAGACGGAGAACGTCAAGTCGGGCGGCAACAACGACCACGAGTTCTACCTCCTCGGTCGTGCCAAGTTCGATCCGTTGGTCCTCAAGCGAGGCTTCGTCGCCGCAGAGGGCATGCTCTTCGACATGATGAAGGCCAACTACGACCTCACGTCGAGCGCAGCGCCGCGCCACAAGGTCGACGTCGTCGTCCTCAAGCGGCAGAACAACACCGGCCTCTCGGGCCTCGTCGGGCTCGGCGAGATCGGGCGCTTCTCGTTCCCGAACTGCTTCGTGCAGGAGTGGAGTGGCCCGCAGTTCAACGCAAAGACGAGCGACATCACGATCGAGTCGATCACCTTCCGCTATGACTACGTGGAGTTCCTTCCGGGCGGGCCACTGGCCACGGCGCTCGGTGCGATCGGCGGGGCGATTGGCGGCAAGCTCGGCGGCGCGGTCGGAGGCAAGATCGGCGGGGCGATCGGCAGCGCGGCAGGCGCGGCCGGTGGCAAGGCGCTCGGAATCTAGGCGAGCGGTAGCGGCTCTGACGCTCAACACGGCGAGGAACGACCATGGCGACGGAATCACGGAAAGTCGGAGAGCTCGCGCGGCTCGGGCAGCTTGCGTTCGCCGGGCGCGGTGCGGAGCTCGCGGGCCTCGGGCGCGAGGACGCCAACGTCATGAGTGCGTGGGCCGCCTTGACCGCGTCGGTGGTGGACTCGAAGTTCGACTGCTGCGTGAGCTCGGCCTATGACTCGACGACCTTCGCCGGTCTCAATCAGTCGGTCACCGAGCGCTACCTGACCGACGATCCCTCCTTTGCGTTTGGTACGCCGTTGACCATTGGACGTCGGTTCGGCGGGGCGTGGTCTCCTGAGGTCGGCTACGGCCTCATCGACTTCATCGAGCCGGAGTGGCTCACGCTGGAGGACGACGCGCTGGACAACGAAGACTTCCGCACCGAGGCGCTGGCGCGTCGTTCCATGTTTGGTCGGTCCGCCCCCAGCTCAGCACGTTCCGCTCGACGCAATCGAGCTGACGTCGTGGCGCCACGGCGAGCGCCTCGGTCGATGACGGTCGACTCCGGCGGTGTTGCCGATGGCTCCGACTGGACCACGGCCGCTCCGGCGACCCCGCGGCGGGCCGAGGCAGCCTACGTGCAGCCCTACCCGAAGGCGATGGGCAATACGGGTGCACGCTTTGTCACGAGCGCGCAGCGGCGGCTAGCCACGGTGGACGCAGGCGCGACGTCGGTGGCAATCGACGGCGACCGCATTTCGATGCGTCAGTTGGGGCGCGCCGTCGAGTCACTCCGAGCCACGAGCGGCGCCGCCGCAAGCCCGATCGAGGCCGAGACGCTCAGGGCGCGAGCCTTCTCGCGCGTCGATACCGAAACGACAGCCTGGTCAGGTCACGTGCCAACGGTCGAGGCCGATCTCGGACGCGCGACCCCGGCGGGTCGTCATGCCTCGGGCACGACAGAGAGCACACGCGTCCAGGGGAACCGATCTGCTCGGCGGCCGACGAGCCGATCCATCGCGCGCACGTCCCCGCGCTCCCTGGCAGGATGGGAGTCACGTCCTTCGGCCGCGCCTCTCGTGGAGCTCGATGGCATCGCCGTCTCTGCAGATCGCCTGCCGAGTCTCGCAGCCGGCCTTGGGGTTGCGTCCCAGGCCTTCGCCATCGGTCGCTCCCCTCGATCCGCTGGACACACGGCCCGTCTCGCGAGAGGCGCCGTTACGCCCGACGTGGCCGGCGTGGGCGAAGTTCCGAGCACGACTGCCGCTGCGCAGCGGCTCGGTCGTGGCCCGACGGGGATGACCGCGCCGGATGGCGCGAGCGTTCCTGCCTTGGGCGGGGTCTTCTCCCCGTCCCGGCTCGAGAGCGCCTTGCAGGTCGTCTCTTACTCACCGCGGACCTCGGCGCCACGCCTTGGCTACGACGCCGTCCTCTATGACGCCTCTGAGATGGCGTGGCTCGCCATGGAGACCGAGAGCCCCGCAACAATCGATGGAGCGCAGGCCACGACGCTTCAGCGCCCTGGTCGTCGATTGACGGCTGCGGAAGCGGCGACGCATGCCGCTTCAACTGCGGTCCGCGCCCGGGGGCTGACGCTCTCCGGACTGGTCACGGCGGCGACGCCTTCGGGAGCCGCTCGGTCGGCCGCGGGCGCTGGATTGCCCACGGTCGGTGGGTCGGAGCGAGCCCAGCGCGCGACCTCCGATTCCGGCTCATGGAGCCAGCTCGAGAAGGCCGCCGCGACGTGGATGATGGCCGACGCGGGCCTGGACGGGGTTCGCCCTGGCAGAGCCGCTGTGCGCGATCTGCAGGCGACCGCTGCGACGGAAGGACACGGCCGGGCGATGCTCGACCCGCAGAGGACCGAAGCGGCTCCACCCGGCGCCATGACGGTCGATCGCGTGACGGAGATGGCGCCAGCGTCGTCGGTCGGGTACGCGACGGGTCACGCGTTGCTTCAGGCGCTCTATTCGGCCGGCACGCCGGCTGGACGAGCCGCCATGGCAAGCTCACAGGAGAGGCGCGGGGCGCTCAGCGTCCAGGATCTCGTGCCCGTCAGCAACGCCGGCGCCCTCAGCGCCCGCTCAGAGTTTGCCCGGCAAGCTCGCAGCGCCGCAGGCGATGCGCGTCTCTCGCCCGTCGCCGGCGAATCGGGGATCGCGCAACGGCGAGCCGGAGAGGCCTTGAGCCTGCGCGCGCAGCTTGGGATGTCGCTCGGACAGACCCACCTGTCGGCAACCACGACCAGAGCGGAGCTCTTTGCTGCGCGTCAGCTCGACGCCGGCTGGACGAGCCCGACCGGTGCCACGACGGATGGCATCTCCCTACCTGGGGAGGTCACGATTCGACCGTCGTCGCTTGCGTCGTACGTCGACGATCCCGTCGTGTACGTCGGCCTGGAAGGAGACGGAGCCAGCTCGATCGAGCCAACGCTCAAGCACGGGACGCCGCGCACGCAGGCGCGGGCTCGAGCCATGTCGCCGCAGGTCCATGCGGCGCTCGACGCGGTGACGATGCCCTTGTCGTCGGCGGCGTCGCTCGAGGCGAGTCTGCGCGCGGCCAGCGGGTCTGGCCGCCGCGACGGCCAATCGCAGGTCGCCGGCATCGCCACGGCTCAGGCCGATGGCGCTGGGACGCAGCCGTGGGAGGCTCTCGGACGCCATCGGTCGTTCGATCGTCGCACCATGTCGGAGCTGAGCTCCCATGTGTCGGAGGCGCCTGGACGGGAGTCCCTCCTCGAGCGACGTGTCGGCGCGCTGTCGCACGAGAAGTCGGCTCCCGGAGTCGTCTCGTGGGTCTCGACAGCACCTGGCTTTTCGCCTGCCACGGCCTCACTCTCCACCGGTGACCTTCTGGGCACCGTGGGGTCGACGCAGGGTGCCCCGAGCCTGGGTTCCGCCGTGTCGGGGCCAGCCGATGCGCGCCAGCTCTTCTACCGCTTCTCGGGGGATGCCGAGACGACCTTCCTCGCCGGAGACGCCGAGCTCGGTAGCGCTCCCCTGGGTGCGGTCGCGGGCAGTCACGTCGTTGTGTCCAAGGGTCGCGTCACGCGCATCGCGCCTGCGACCGCCGCGGCCGCGCGCGCATCGACGATCGCGCCGGTGCAGACACGGACGGTGGGCTCGGAACGTTCCACGCGGGACGAGCGACGCCTCGACGACGTCGCCGGGACCGGCGGCCGGCCGCGGGCGGCGCGCTCACCGGCCGACACGACGCGTTCGGCGGTAGACTCGAGCCAGGTCATTCCGGGTCTCGTGCGCTCGGTCATGACGCCGACCTCGGGATTCCACGCGGTCTCCGAGGGCACCTCGGCACTGACGCAGCTGTCGGTTGCAACGGCCTCGCATGCGGCGAGCCTGCGCGCGGCACATGGCTTGGCCGTCATCGGCTCAGAGCTCGGCCACCTGCCAAGCGCAGCGCGCGGGGTCGTGACCCGCGCCCTGTCCGCTCTCGGGGCGCTCGGGCCGCGCGCCGAAGCGTCGGCCTTTGGATCGGCCGCGACCGGCTCGTCCGCCGCGACCGCCATCATCGAGCGCCTCACGTCACTCGTCGGGCTCGGGCCCTCCGCGTCCCGTCGCGTCGTCGCGAGTCGACTTGCAGACGCAGGTGTCAGCCTCGATGAGCTCGTCCACGCGCTGGGCAGCGAGCCCCTGGATGCGACCAGCACACGCGAGCTGACCACTCGCCGGGCAATGAAGCCCGACGCGGCACCGGGGCGGTCCGCGGACCTCTCGGCGCCCGAGCGCGCCGCAGCGCTCCGCCGAGGTGACGCGCTTGCGGCGCAAGGCACCGCGGCTCTCGGAAGCCCGGCTGCGGTGACCATGGCGGCGACGCACGCGCTCCTCGGCGCCGACGCGCGACCGGCATCGACGCTGCGAACCAGCCCGTATTTTGGGGAGTTCGCCCCTGCGTCCATTCGCATGGGTGACGCGCTAGGCTCACTGCGGTCGCTCCTGGCCTCTATCGGCCTGACGGATGCGCCAGACACTAGCGCTGCAGCACCCGCAGAGCGGCTCTCTCGCCTGGCCTTCGACGCGCCGGAGACCACGTGGCTTGACACCTCGGACCCCGCTGGGGCCTCGACCGTCCCCGCGACTGACGCCGTCAAGAGCGCCTCGGCTCGCGGCCGCGCCGCGACGACCGTGGCAGCGCCGCACACGCGTCCGGGGAGCCCGGCGAGCTGGGACGCATCGGACGCCATCGTTCGGCGTTTGGGAGCCGGAACGAGCGATCCGACTGAGCGCGCCCTGGAGCGCATGACGTCGATCCGACCGACCTCGTCCGAGCATGGCCCCGAGGCCCTGCCGGGGGCGTCCCTCACGCGGGATTGGGTGGCCACGACGGAGAGCGCCGCTCCCCCGTTTGCGGAGCGCCTCCTGGCTGCCTCCGCACCGTGGGAGCAGCACGCAGGCTCGAGCGCTGCGGCGCGAGAGCTGTCCCTGGGTCAAGGCTCCGATCTGGAGCTGCTCGCGAGCGACGCGCAAGCGACGTCGGCCGATGGACTCACGCTCGGGGCTCGGCGCACGTCGCGGGCGCCGTCGGCGGGGTCGTCCTCCGCTCAGGCCGGCGCAGCCGCAACGCGCAAGGCGGGCTCGAGCGCCGCAGCCACGCTGCTTGGGAAGGGTGACCGCAGCGTCGCTTCGGGCGTGGCCGAGGGCCGTTTTGCCGAGATCGTGCAGCTTGCGGCCGCTCAGCTCGGACGAGCGTCGCAGGTCGACGGACCGCGCGGCTTCCAGGCCATGGGCTCCACCGCCATTCATGCGCTGCTGCGTGGCATGCCGACGAACCGGGCCGTGACCTCGTTCCTGGCGGGCGGGATCGACTTCGCGCACACGGTCATCGACCGTGCCAACGGTGCCTTCGCGGGACTCGATCTCGGCGTGCTGCGGTCCCTCGACCGGCAGGCCGAGGCGAACGCGGAGAACGCCGCGAGCCCCTCGCTCGTACCCGGGATGCAGGAGTGGCCGGAGGACATGCGCACCTTCCTCGGCCAGGACGACGCGCCGCAGGGCTCGACTCGGGCCATCAACGCCAAGGTGGAGCGCCTCGAGCGTCGCATGGACGCCGCGCAGCAGGCCTACACGCGGCTTCGGGATGCCCGTCCGGCAGCGGCGGGGCCGCCCCATTCACTGGACTCGGTCGACTGGAGCTTCGTGCGCACGGGCGCCTATCGCGACGTCCCGCAGGGCGCCGACCTTGGTCGCTTGGCCTCGGCCATGGTCAAGTCACGCGACGTCCCGATGGCCGACATGGCCTACGTCGCACCCGCGGCCAAGGTGGTCGCGCAGCAAGCCCAGATGAAGCCGGCCAACGAGCCGTCGGCCTCGTCGAGCTCCTCGTCGAGCTCCGCCCCCCAGGGCAGTGCCGAAGGAGAGCGTGAAGAGAAGGTCGACTACGACTCGCTCGCGATGAAGCTATTGGGCAGGATCGCGCGGAAGAGCGCGTTCGACAAGCACCGCACCGGCGGCCACTAGGCGCCGAGGCACCCGGAGTTCGCGGCCCTGAGGGCCGAGGAGGAAGACGATGAGCTTGATGAGTGGTCTCGCGGATATGGTGAGCGGCGCGCTCGCAGCGGGCGGCCTCTTGATGAAAGGTGGCGTCACCGCGGCGCGTCTGGAGGTCGCTCCGAACGAGGCGCGCGCCAAGACGTGGCTCGCGCAGTGTCCCTTCGTGACGTTCCAGTTCAACCCGGAGTCGATCAAGATCGACCGCTACGCGCCCACCACGACGGTCCCGGTCGCGGGCCAGTCGCAGGTCGGCAACACTCAGGTGTCGGGCGCCAGCGAGAACCGGCAGGCCACGATTCAGCTGACGAACATCGTGTTCGACTGCTTCGAGACCCGGCCGCTCACGAGCGTGTATACGGCGTTCGTCCAGAAGCTGGAGCTCTACGCGGGCATCGACCCGGAGAAGCACGCGCCTGCGTGGCTGTACTTCAACTGGGGCAAGTTCAGCGAGGGCTTCACGGGCGCGCATCGGCTCTACTGCAAGCTCGAGAAGCTCGAGGCGACGTACACCATGTTTCACTCGGACGGGACGCCACTCCGCGCCAAGTGCAACATGACGCTCAAGACTGGAAACCCGGAGGAGCAGCCCGAGAACAAGTCGCCCGACCACGCCAAGCTGGTCACGGTGCTGCGGGGTCAGTCGATTACGGACATCGCCTACCACGAGTACGACGACCCGCGGGAGTGGCGGCGCATCGCCGACGCGAATCAGATCGACGACCCGACGGCGCTGATGCCGGGGACTCGCCTCATCGTTCCTCCGATCCTCAAGCGCTAGGAGAGTTGGCTCATGCCAATGAAGAACCGCGAAACGGTCAACCTCCTCGTCAAGCTCGACGGAAGCACAAGCATCCGTGGGCCGGGCGGGCAGACCTATGAGCTCACCAACAACATGGGACTGGTGTCGCTGTCGATCGACCTGCGACTCGACGCGCCGGACGCGTTCGAGGCAGAGTTCCTAGCTACGCTCGAAGGCCAGCACACGGTCTACGAATACGTGAAGGAAGGGATGCAGGTCGAGGCCGGTCTGGGCTTCGAGACGCCCGTCTCGCCGATCTTCAAGGGCGAGATCATCTACATTGATACCGACTACGATGTAGAGAGCGGCCACCGCGTCATGATTCGAGGGTTCGACAAGAACCATCGACTGACACGCGGCCACGACGCCAAGACCTGGGGCGACGGCTTCAAGCAGGAGCAGAAGATGTCGGGCGGCCTCAGCTCGCTCTTCAGTGGGCAGGGCCTCCAGTTCAAGGCGCCCTCCAAGGAGCCGCAGCACGCCTATGTCCCGAAGACGATGGGCACCGACTACGACTTCATGAAGTGGACCGGACAGACGCCGTTCCGCAAGCCAGACGTGACGTCGAATGCCGTGGCCCAGATCTGCTTCGAGAACCTCGAGGGAAGCAATCCGGTGCGCGTCCTCAACGTGCGCTATGGCGTCTCGACGTTCCCGGCCTATCAGAAGGTGCGTGTGCACGGCTGGGACGTGAAGAAGAAGGCGGCGTTCATGAAGGAGATCACCAAGTGCTCTCCTGAGATCGACTGCGCCCAAGCCAACTCGAGCGCGGGCTGGACGGCGGGCTGGACCAACGCGAAGGACGCGGTCGGCAAGGAGTCGGTTTACGAGGCGGTCGTGAATTGGACCGAGCATCCCGAAGAGGCCGAGAAGGTCGGCCAGGCCATCTTCGACTCCATGAGCCTCAAGTACCTCACCGGTGAGGTCACCTGCGAGGGCGATCCCGCGATCATCCCCGGCAAGCCCGTCGAGCTGAAGGGCTTCAGCGGTCGCATGAACGGCAAGGTCATCGTGACCCAGGCCGTGCATCGCTACTCCGCTCAGGGTCGTGTTCCTTATCTCACCACCTTCCAGTTCGCCTCCAACGCGGGCAAGAAGGCCTCCTAGCACCGTTTTTCGACCGCGGGGCGCGCTTTGGCCCTCGGTTGACACGTCCGCCCACCCGCATATCATCGGCGCCGCCTCGGGCTTTCCGAGGAACCGCGTGTCTCATCGCAGCACGCGGAAGGGGGGAGTCGTGAAGGATTCCGACGATATGGACGTGTTGTCCGCGCTGCAGGACATCCTCGACGAGGTCGTCAACGGCCGCGAGGACGGGCACAAGTGTCCGTTCTGCAAGGACGGCGTCCTCGAAGCGACCGTCGAGCCCGACGTCAAGGTCAAGCTCGAGTGTGGCTCATGCAAGCGCATCTTCGAGGGTCGGCTGAGCTAAGCACGCATGAGCACGAGCTTTCCCAAGAAAAACTTCCTCGGGACCGGCTGGTCGTTTCCGGTCCGGATCGGCAGCTCCGGAGGCATCGCGCTCTCGAGCTACGAAGAGAACATCGAGGAGAACGTCCGCGTCATCCTGGGGACGGCGGTCGGCGAGCGGGTCATGGAGCCCGACTTCGGCTCACGCCTCCACGACTACGTCTTTCACCCGAACAACCCCACGACGTCCTCGAGCGTGTGCTTTCACGCGCAGAGCTCGTTGTCCAAGCTCGAGCCGCGCATTCGTGAGATCGCCGTACGTGCGTACCCCGATCCCAATGCGGACAACGTATTGCTTCTTCACGTAACCTACAAAATCATTCGCGACAACGAGCTTCGCAACATGGTTTACCCCTTCTATCTCCGGAGGGAGCAGGACCTATGATCCCGAGCCCGAATCTCGACGACCGCCGGTACGACGACATCGTCGATGAGGCCATCCGGCTCATTCCGCAGTACTGCCCGGACTGGACCAACTTCAACAAGGCCGATCCGGGCATCACGCTCGTGCATCTGTTCGCGTGGATGACCGAGCTCGTCATCTACCGTCTGAACAAGGTGCCCGAGAAGAACTACCTGTCGTTCCTCGACATGATGGGCATCCAGCGGCAGCCGCCACAGCCAGCCCGAACGGTGCTCACGTTCACGATCAGCGAGAAGGCGGACTCCACGCTCGTGCCCGCCGGCACGCAGATTGCCACGCACCCGACCGGAGACCGCAAGGAGACGCTGTTCGAGACCGAGACGGACCTGACCGTCGTCAACAACAAGCTCTCGCGCGTCGTCAGCCAGTACCACGATCAGTACGCCGACATCACGAGCTACCTCGAGACGAACGAGGCCTTCGAGGTGTTCGAGGGCGTGCGCTCGGTGGACCGGTATCTCTACATTGGCGACGATCGGCTCGAGAACTTCAGCGAGGCCGCCATCCTCACGTTGACCATCGAGGTGGCCAACCCGGGGGAGCGTCCGTTCCCCAAGATGATGGAGTGGGAGTACTGGAACGGCGAGCGCTGGCGTGAGCTCAACGAGGCCGGCATCGACACGGATCCGGACAGCATCGCCTTCGCCGGGCCGGGCAACCACGAGAAGTGCGTCGTCGGCGAGGTCGAGACGTTCTGGATTCGCGGACGGCTGGCCGAGGTGCCCAAGAGCTACGACGAGACCGAGGTCCACAAGCTCACGGGGCGCATCGAGGTCCTGGGAGACGGCATCGACCCGGAGCTGATGTACTTCAGCCCGGCGCCCGACGCCTACCTCATCTTGGACTCCGACCGGAACTTCAAGCTCTTCGGCGACGAGCCGCACATCGACACGTTCTTGTACATCGCGTCAGACGAGATCTTCCGTCAGCCCAAGACGCGTGTGAAGGTCGAGGTCATGCTGACCGACCCGAGCATCGTGGAGAAGCCGGCACCGTCGGCGGATCTGGTGCTGGAATGGCAGTACTACAACGGCAAGCGCTGGCGCACGCTCGGCAAGATGGGGCCTGGCTACGAGCCACCCAAGGGCAAGAGCAAGGCCGACGAGAACCCGTACGACTTCAAGGACGAGACGGTCGCGTTCTCCCAAAATGGCGCGCTGTCGTTCAATCGGCCGGAGGACATGCAGGCCGTCGAGGTCAACGGACACGAGCAGCTCTGGATACGGTGTCAGGTCATCAAGGGCGGCTACGGCGCCAAGGGGACCTACGAGCTCGTCGAGGACCGCTGGGTCTACCAAAACGAGTTTCCGCTCAAGCCGCCATCACTGAAGGCGCTCACGCTCAAGTTCGCCGAGGAGAAGCAGGGCTTCGGGCAGGTCTGGACGTACAATGATTTCATGTACGTCGACGAGTCCAAGATGGCCGCGACGCAGAAGCCGTTCCGCGCGTTTCAGCCGGTCCCCGAGGAGAACCCCACACTGTACCTCGGCTTCGACAACCCGTTCCCGCACGAGCCGATCCAGATCTTCTTCAACGTGGTCGACCCCACGACCGTTGTGCGTGGTCGCCGTCGCGCCAAGGTCTTCGTCGGCTCCGAGGAGCAGGACAAGTACGTCGAGCAGACGATCGTCTGGGAGTACTGGAACGGCAAGGAGTGGGCGCCGCTGCTGCCCAAGGACGGGACGGACAACTTCCAGGCCGCCGGCTTCCTGGAGTTCGTCGGGCCCAAGGTCCATCGCAAGGCGCGCCGCTACGGCGACAACCTGCACTGGATCCGCGCCCGACTGGCCTTCGGCGGCTACGACGAGCCGCCCATCTGCGACGGCATCCGGCTCAATACGGTCTACGCGTCCAACTACCAGACGATCCCCGAGTTCGTTCTCGGCGCCAGCCAGGGCACGCCGAACCAGTTCTTCGGCTTCACGCGCGGTCAGCTGCTCCCGGGGCAGCACATCGCGGTCATCGAGCAGGAGAAGCCGAGCGACGACGACCTGGAGCGCCTGATCGCCGAGGAGGGGCCCGACGCCATCCGCGAGCTCCCCGAGCACGGGGGCTGGCTCGTGCGCTGGCACGAGGTGGAGAGCTTCTACGAGTCGCTTCCGCGCAGCCGTCACTACATGAAGGAGGTCTCCAACGGCGAGATTCGCTTCGGCGACGGCGTCCGCGGCATGGTCCCGCCCAAGGGCGAGCGCAACATCGTGGCGGTGCGGTGCCGCGTCGGTGGCGGCTTCGAGGGGAACGTGCCGGCGGGGGCCATCGAGGTCCTGCAGTCGACGATCCCGTTCATCGAGACGGTCACCAATCCGTACGCGGCCATGGGCGGCGCGGATCTGGAGACCATCGACGAGATCAAGCTCCGTGGGCCGCACGTGCTCAAGAGCACCGGTCGGGCGGTCACGCGCGAGGACTTCGAGTGGCTGGCGGTGCAATCCAGCAACAGCGTCGCGCGCGTCAACTGCATCCCGGCCCACAAGAGCGAGGGCCAGGTCACGGTCGTGGTCGTGCCCAAGATGGCGGAGAACCACCCGGACTTCGTGCGGTCCAAGGCGCTGCCGTCGACGGAGCTGCTCCGGCGCGTGCGCCAGTATCTCGGCGAGCGCAAGCTGCTCACGACCGTGCTGCACGTCGTCAAGCCGCGCTACCGCGAGTTCTCGGCCAAGATCGAGATCATGCGCCGCACGTCGGGCTCCTCCGATCGCATCAAGCGCGAGATCGACGAGCGCCTGCGTCGCTTCTTGCACCCCCTCCGGGGCGGAAAGCAGCGCCGTGGGTGGCCGTTTGGCCGCAATGTGTTCAAGGTCGACCTGTTTCACGTGGTCGAGGAAGTGGACGGAGTCGACTTCGTCAGCGCCGTACGGATCATCGACGAGGACACCAAGTCCGATGTCGACCAGGTGCGCATCGACGAGGACGAGCTCCCGTTCCTCGTGAACATCGACATCACCGAAAAGGCGCACGAGCGAATCCTCTAAATGCAAGAGCGCGAGCGCAAAAAGCTCAGAATGCCCGAGGTCGTCGGGCTCCGCGAAGAGGACGCGCAGGCCCTGCTCCGCAACATGGGCTTTGCGCCCGCGCGGATCCGGTTCGTGGATGCGTACGAGGACGTCGGGACCATCGTGCAGCAAGCGCCGCTCAAGGGGCAGCTCGCGGACTCACACGGTCCGCTCATGCTCACCGTGTGTCGGCGCAGCTACATGCGGCTCCTGCCGCAGATCTATCAAGTCGACGCGTCCACGGGGAACCCGTTTCTCCGGGAGTACCTCTGGATCTTTCAGCACCTCGTCGAGTCGGTCACCAAGAAGATCGACGGGATGTACAAGTACTTCCACCCGCTGGAGTGCCCGCCGGATTTTCTGCCGTGGCTGGCGTCCTGGGTGGCGCTTACCATCGACACAGACTGGCCCGAGATCAAGAAGCGCACCTTGATTCGGCGCGCTGCGCACCTCTACCGGAACCGCGGCACGCGGCGCGCGATGATCGAGATCCTCGACATCTTCGTCGGCAAGCGCCCCAAGATCATCGAGAACAAGTGGCCGTACACGGGCTTCCGCATGGGGGTCACTTCCGCCATCGGCGAGGACACCATCGTGCTCCCGCCGATCAACCTGGATCACTGCTTCATCGTCCAACTCCCCATCCCGCCGGAAGACGTGACGGAGGAGATGGTGGTCAAGATTCACAACATCATCAACCACGAGAAGCCGAGCCACACGACCTACTTCCTCCAGTTCAAGAGCGAAGTGGCCAAGGCGAAGCCGCAGGTGTTCATGCAGATCGGCGCCGTGTCGACCATCGGCTTGACCGAGCTTCGCTACGACGCGGAGCCGGTCATCGACGAGCCCACCGGCGACAAGACCGAGTCGAAGAAGAAGGAGTAATCGATGGCCGAGCACGCCCTATCCCCCTTCAAGCGCATCAACTTCTTCCGCGGCTTCATGACCACGGAGAACGATTGGAACGACGCTGAAAAGTATCACATCGAGAAGCGCAAGCTGCACAACCGGCTGATGCATGCGCCGGGCGTGGTGCCGCACCACTACGGCGGCTTCAAGGTGTCCGCGCGTGGCAAGGGCGAGATGGCCGTCGAGGTCGCGCCAGGCTACTCCATCGATGGGCAGGGCAACGACATCGTGCTCGCCGAGACGGAGATCAAGCTCGTCAACCTGGCCGACTTCAAGCTCCCGAACACGGTCTTCATCGTGTGCAAGTTCATCGAGGAGTTCACGGACTTCATCGCCTACAAGGAGAACCTGGAGTTCAAGGGCCACCGGCGTGTGGCCGAGCGTTGCCGCATCGACATCGAGGTGACCGAGCCCGACATCCTCAAGGAGATCGAGATCGCCCGCATCTATCTCGACAACACGGTGCGCAAAATCGTCGAGCCCAAGGACCCGCTCAATCCGCGTCCGGGCGAGATCGACCGCCGCTTCGTGCCGATCGCGGGCTACGTGGGGTCCAACCTCGCGCCCAAGACCGTGCGCGACGTCATGGATCTGCTCGGCGAGAGCAAGAAGGCCTACGGCTACCTCTTCCACGACCTCAAGATCCTCACGGCGTCGGACGTACTGCACGCGCTCATGTCGCTCGAGATGCTCCTGCGCTCGAACAACCTGGACCGCGACGCGCTGCTCGACCTCTGGAACATGATCTTCGATCTCCAGGGCGAGATGGTGCAGGACGTCGACAAGAACCACCCGCAGCAGAGCGGTCGCAAGGAGTTCGGGGCGTTCAAGAAGAACATCGAGATCATCCGTGGCATGGCCAAAGAGGGCGCCAAGGATCTCGACTTCCTCGTCAACACGATTGGCTACCAGCGCAAGTCGTGCGAGTCGCTGCTGCCGCTGTATCAGCACAAGATCGCGGACGCCAAGTCCAGCGGCGGCGAGCTGGCCTCGACCGACAAGGTGCTGGAGGCCATCAAGACGCGCAGCTCAGAGTTTGGTCCGGTGCTCGAGCTCGAGGGCGTCACCTTCAAGCGGGTGGACACCATCGACGTCATCGACCCCAAGAGCGAAGAGGACCACAAGCTGGTCATCGAGCAGGCCCGCGACAAGTACCGCACCCGCCAGAAGCTCAAGTACCCCGATGGCGTGACCATCGAGGACGTCGGCATGGCGTACGAGGGCGGCTACTGCGAGTTCGAGATCACGGGCGTGCAGGTCAAGAAGGACGTCGTGCTCGTCACGCGCATGGACTACGTCCACGGCGACTTCGAGCTCGAGGTCTACGTGAATGGCAAGAAGGTCGGCAACTGCGTCTGCCCCGGCCAGGACCGGCGCTTCCGGTGGCGCAACTGGCCCTTTGTCATTCCGGCGGAGTACGTCAACGAGCCGCACCTCAAGATCAAGCAGGTCCCCATCACGGCGGGCCGCGACGTGAACATGTTCAAGATCTGGGCGTACCAGCAGACCTCGATGTAGCCCGCCGAGCGGGGTCGTCCGTCCCCACATTTAGATCCGCTGCGGACTTGAAACCTCACCGCGAGGCGGCCACACTGGCGATTGCGGCTCCGTCGGGACGGCACCGCCAGGGTGATTCATGGTCATGGACTTCTTCAAGGGCCTGGTTCGCGGCCGCGTCGAGGGCGTTCGCGCCGGCGCGCAGGCCAAGGTGTACGGCGCCAAGGCGCGTGCGCAGAGCAAGGCGGCGAACTCGTTCAACAAGGCCATCGACAAGCCGCTCGAGAAGGCCAAGGAGAAGGCCAAGGAAGCCGCCAAGAAGGGCAAGGACAAGGACGACAAGTCCAAGGACAAAGACAAGGACAAGGGGGAGGAGAAGGTGGGCTGGTTCTCATCGAAGAAGAAAGAGGAGAGCAAGGGCTCGGCCCGCCAGGCCCAGAAGCCCGACTTCGAGCCCGGTGACAAGACGCAGGCCATCGACATCAGCGGACTGACGGACGAGCGTTCGACGGACGTGGTGGGGTGGGTCGTCGCCTTGAACGGGCCCTTGAAGGGGAAGGACTTTCGCCTCGTCACGGGGCGCAACTTCATCGGCACGGCCGCCGACTGCGAGGTCGTGCTTTACGACCCCTACCTGTCGACGAAGCACTCGGTCATCCGTCACGAGAACGGCGAGTTTCAGCTCATCGATCTCGACTCCACCAACGGCAGCTTCGTCAACGATCGGCGCATCACCAAGACGGAGCTCATCGACAACGACAAGATCCGCATCGGCCGCACCGAGATGAAGTTCAAGTCGCTATTCTAGGCTCCGCCGCATCCCACGTTCTCGTGCATCCGCCGCTGGCGGATCCCACACAGCCGTACGTGAGCCTGCCAACGCTCAAGGGCTGGCTGGCAGCGCGCGGGGTGGACGTCACCGTCGTCGATCTCAACCTCGAGGCCGCGCACTGGCTGCTGCGCGAGGACACGCTGAGCGCCTTGGCGGAACGCGTCGGACGCCGTTTTTTGGCGCTCGATGGTCAGCCCTCCCTGGACTTCGAGGGGCAGCGCGAGTGGCTGGCGCTGCACGACGCCCGGCGCGCGGCCGGGCAACTCCTGGCCTGTGACCCGCCTCCAGTCGCCGTGTTTCAGTCACCCGAGCGGTTCTATGAGCCTGTGGCCTACAGCCACGCCCGACTGCGGGTCGATGCCGCCTTCACCGCGCTCTCTGCCGCGTACTACCCCTACCGCTACGGGTTCAATGTCGTCGCGCACGCGCTCTTGCCCTGGAGCTTCGACGCGCTGGCCCGCTATGCGACAGGCGAGCACTCGCCCTTCTCCAAGCTGTACGCGACATGGGCGCGCAGGTTGGCGGAGGACGTGCGGCTCGTGGGCCTCTCCGTCGTGTTTCCGTCGCAGCTCCCCGAGGCGTTGGCCCTGGCGCACGCGGTCCGCCGGCATCGACCGCGCGCGCTGCTCGTGCTCGGTGGCCCAGCGATTCACCAGATCGTCACGCACCTGCCCGAGGCGCTCAAGCGGCGCCTCCTCACCGAGCACGCCGATGGAATCGGGCTTTACGAGGGCGAGGCGACGGTGCAGGCGCTGGCGCAGCGTGCCGAGGCCTGGACCGCGGCCCAGGACGCGCCGGCACGCCACGCGCTGCTGTCGGAGGTGCCCAACCTGCTCTCGTGCGCCCCCGACGGCGCGCTCGTGATGGGTCCGCGCTTCACGCTCGACCTGCGGGACGTCCCCGCCCCCGACTTCAGCGACCTGGACCTCGATCGGTATTGGGCGCCCAGTCGCACGCTCCTCTACGCGCCGACGCGCGGCTGTTATTGGGGCCGCTGCTCGTTTTGTTACTACGGTCTGGCCGACACAACGACGGCGAGCTACCGCGAGGTGCCGCCCGAGCGCGCCGCCGAACAGCTCGAGGCGCTCCAGGCCACCACCGGGGCCCAGCACGTCTACCTCTCGTGCGACGTGCTCTCGCCACGCTATGCGGTCCGCCTCGCGCAGGCACTCCTCGACCGCGGCGTGACGCTCACGTGGTCGAGCGATCTCAAGATTGAGCGCTACTACACGGCGGAGCGCGCGCGGCTCCTGGCTCGCGCAGGGCTGCGTGCGGCGGCCTTCGGCATCGAGTCGGGCAGCGACCGCATCCTCGCGCTCATCGACAAGGGCACCGACCGCGCCACGATGACCGAGGTCAATCGGCTCTTCCACGAGGCCGGCATCGCCACCGAATGGATGACGTTTACCGACCACCCGGGCGAGTCGGCGGACGAAGCGCTCGACACCGTCAGCTGGATCGCCGAGCAGCGCGCCCTGGTGGACCTGTTCATCGTCGGAAAGTTCGGTCTGGAGTCCGGCTCGCTCATCGCACAGTCGCCGGAACGCTTCGGTATCGAGCAGGTCTACTACGCCTCAGGCGACGAGCTGCGGCTCTATGCGCTCTTTCGACCCGCGGGGGGGCCACGGACGGCAGACGACGAAGCGCGGGTCGAGCAGGCCATTGCCGAGGTCGGGCGGGCGTTTGCGCTGCATCCGTATCCGTGGGCCGGCGCAAACTCGACGCACCACACGCTGCTCCATTTCGTCCGGTTTGGGCAGGACGCCTTCAAGACGCACTTCCAATTGGCCGGCGCGCTGGCTCGCGAGCTGCCCCGCGCCCCGCGCAGCGCGGTCGAGGGCTTGCGCCACACGCCGCGGTACGACGTCGCGACCGTGCGGAGTCAGGTCGAGGAGTTCCTGGCCGGCTACCTCGTGAGCGCGCTCTACACGACGCTGCCAGGTCGACGCCTCGGCAAGGACGACACGGCGTTCGCGCCGCTCTCGGAGTCGGACTACGCGAAGGCCATCGCCACGGTACCGGCGCTGGAGCCGCGCAGCCTCAGGGGGTCGCGCACGCGGGGCCCGCGGCGATGAGCGTCGCCTGGGCCGTCGTCGCTGCGCCGTTGGCGGTCGCGGTCACCGTGACCACGTAGGTCCCCGGGGCGAGCGGCGTGACGACCGCAGAGCCGCCTTGAGCGCTCACCGTCGCAGACCCGCCCGGCGGCGCCGTGACCGAGAACTGAACGAGCACGACATCTCCATCCGGGTCGTGCGCGGTCGGGACGATGAGGACGGACGTACAGGTGCCGACCGCGTTGCTCGGGTTGAACGCCACGGCGTCGATGATGGGCGCCTCGTCGATGACCGTCACGACGTCGACGGCGCCAGCGGTCGCAGCACATCGAATGACCAGGGTGGCCTCGGTCGTCAGCTCCGCGGTGACGTTCACTGTGGCCTCGGCGGGCTGACAACGCGAGGACACCTCCGACGGGGAGCGCATCGGGAACACCGTGACGACACAGACTCCGGCGGGGACAATCGCGAAGCGATCGGCGAACGGACGCCCCGCGAGAGTCGCGTCGACCTCGCGTGGGAGCCCCTCGGCTTCGAGCGCGACATAGATCGGCTCCTGCTCCACGCCACCGCACGTCACCGCGTAGAGCACGCCGGTGATCTCCGATGGCACGCTGCCGTGGAGCGCGAGCCGCACCGTCCCGATTGCGGTCTCCGGCGGCTCCGCGCAGGCGAGGCAGACGAGCGCGCAGAGCCCAGTGACAAACGCGCGGCTCACGGCTTGTACTTGACGCTCACGTTGTTCAACGTGGGTTCATTCCCGGCGATGGTCGACTTCAGCAGCGCCTTGAGCCGCAGCTTCTGCCCGACGACGCCCTGCATCGTGGCGCCATTGGCCGCGACGAGCCATGTCACGCCGCCGTCGAGTGAGTAATAGACCGTGATACTGCTGCCCGGTGGAGTGGTGAACGTCCAGGTGATGCTCTGCCATGTGGTCGTCGCGCTCCCGCCGTCGATCTCGGCGGAGGTCCAAGAGTCTGTGGCGGCCAGCCCACAGATGTTGAGCACGCCGGTCTGGTCTCCGCTGTAGGCATAGGGGTTCTGCAGGACCGCGGAGCCAAACGGCGTTTGTTGCAGGGCGGGCGTGAGTTTGGTCACCAGGCTGGCGGTGTTCGAGATGGCGTAGAGGTTGTTCGCGGCGTCCAGCGTCAACCCGTGGACGTCGCCGCCGATGGAGCCGTCGGTAAAGAGCTTCGTCGCCGTCTGGGTGGCCGGCACGTGCTTGAAGACGGTGGCGCTGTTCGCCGCATACACGTTGCCGTCCAATCCGACCTGGACTCCGAGCAAGAACGTCGACTCCGTCTGCGTCAGGGGGAGCGAGAAGTCCTGGACGCCATCGCTCGTCCGCAACCGGCGCAGCTGGTTCCCCGTGATCCACACGGACCCCTTGCGGTCGGTCGCGATCCCGTACGGGTTCGAGTAGGGCTTGCGCCACGCGACCGTCATGTCGGCAGCGCCGCCCAGCGTGATCTTGGCGACGTGACCGGTGCTGCTCCCGGTGGCGTAGAGGCCGTCCTTGTCGACGGCCAGCCCGTAGACGGTGAGAAACTGACTGTTGCTCGAGGCATCGACGAACTTCAGGACGTCGCCGGTCGCGGCGTCGAGCTCCCAGATCCGTCCGAGGGTCCCATTGCTACCGGTCTCGCAGCCTGCGAACAGGCGTCCAGCGCCGTTCATGGCGATGCCCTTGGTCGCGTTGCATCCGGCAAACGCGCGCTTCCACAGCACGACGCCGTCGCGCGTGTGCTTGACGACCGAACCTTCGCCCCGACAGGTCGCGTACACGTCCGTGTTCTGGTCCATCATCACGCGGCTCGGGCTGGCACAGGTCGCAAACGGCGTCGTCGGGAGCGGCTGCAGGTTGTCGAGCCGAAAGACGGCGAGCTTGTTGGCGCCAGAGGACGGGATCACGAGGTAGGGAGCCGGATCGCAGACACCTCCAGGCTTGAGCTTGTGGTTGGCGTTGAACTGCTTGGTCAGCACGGCGCACTGGGTCATGTCCGCGACCACACCGCCCGCCTCGACGCACTGCCAGCCTAGCCGCTTGTCCGCGACGCCCTTCGGGAAGGTGCAGCAGATGGTCGTGCAGAGCGCCTTGTCCTTCGCGGCTCCTTGCTGCTTGGCGCACGTCGTCTGGGGAAGGACCGCGGAGGTGCCGTCGGCCGCCGCGCAGCAGACCTTGGGTTCGCACTGGACAGGATCGACGATCATGCCCAGGCCCGCGAGACACTGGTCGTCCTTCTGGGTGAAGACCTTGCCGCCGGTGGAGCAGCAGACATCTTTGGGGACACAGGCGGCAGCGTCCGCGAAGGTCCCTCCCGCGGCGACACAGTCCTTGTTCTTCTTGACGGTGAACGACCCGGCGAGCGCGCAGCAGACGTCCTTGACGACGCAGCCCTCGGCGGCGACCGGCGTGCCCTTGGCCTGCTCACACTTCAGGTTGCTGATTGTGATGGGAAACCCGTTGCCGACCTTGCAACAGACATCCTTCGGCACGCAGTCCGCGTCCGGCACGACCTGCCCGCCACCCTGCTGGCACGATAGATTCGTCTGTGTCGCGTGAAGGCCTGCCGTAAAGCAACAGACGGGCTTGAGCTGGCACTGCGTCGGATCGACCTCCGCGCCCCCGCTGAGGTAGCACTCCTGATTGCTTGTGGTGTTCAGGACCCCGCCGACGGTGCAACAGACCTCATCGAGCGTGCACAGCGCTTGGGGCGTCACCGTGAAGGGTGGAGCCGGGCAGCGAAACGTCGGCTGGAGCGAGAAACCTGCTGCCGGATTCAGACAACAGACCGCCGTACACTGCTCGACTGCGAGGATCTGCCCCCCTTGCTTCGTGCACTGTCCCTCGGGCATCACGGCGCTGTCTCCCGTTGCGAGCACGCAGCAGGACTTGGGAGTGCACAGCGCGCCGTCGACCGGGAGGCCGCCCTTCTCGGCACAGAGGTTGTCCTTGAGGGTGTAATAGAACGCCGCGACATCGCAGCAGACGTCCTTCGGAAGACACTCGGCGTCCGCGACGATGACTCCGCCCGTCGTCACACACACGTCGTCTGCGGAGAACACGTACTTGCCGCCCGTATGGCAGCAGATCTCCTTGGGCACGCATTGGTCGAGTGGAACGACCTTACCGCCACCAGCGACGCACGCGTCGTCCTTCATCGCGACGTGCGCGCCCGTGAGTGCGCAGCAGACGTCCTTCGGAAGACAGTCCGGCGGGTCCGCCGGAGTTCCTCCACCGACCTTGCAGGTGTTGGGCTCGAGCGTCAGGTGCTTGCCGTCAACCGCGCAGCAGATGGGCGTCGGCTGACATAGGGACGCCTCGGCCGCAAAACCGCCGGCCGCGAAGCACAGGTTCGACAACTCCAGGACAAAGCCCGTCGGCAGCTCGCAGCAGAGCTCCTTCGGGTCGCAATACAGCGGATCGGCGGCGTGGAAGAGCGGACAGCTGACCGCAGGCACATAGCCGTACTCGCCGCCGAACAAGGCATCCTTGGCGCAACACGTGGGAGTCTGGCAGACCTCGTAAGGGATGACTTTTCCCTTGAAGCTGGCGCACACGGCGTCGTTTTGCACGACAGAGAGCTCCCCGAACTTTCCCGTACGACAGCACGTCTTGGGCTCCGGAGCGAAGCACGCATCGAGCGCCAGCAAGCCCCCCGCGGGACAGTTTGCGGCGGGTACGAGCGCCTTGCCGTCGATGGTGGTACAGCAGACCTCCGCTGCGCACTCTGCGTCCGGCACCGATAGTCCCTTTTGAGCGGTGCACGCGTCCTTGCCGATGCGCGTATGCCGGTCACCGAGCTTGCAGCACGTGTCCGTGCAGTGCTCGACCGGACCAGCGGAGACGTGAATGGGGAAGGTCAGCGACGACGTGGTCACCCCGTCGGTGATGGTCGCCTTGACCTGATAGGTGCCCATCGTCTCGCCCCGAAAGACCAGCGTGCTGCCGTTGGGGGTCATGGTGTAGAGGGCATCGAGCGGCGCGCTCACGAGCTCGAAGGTCGTCGTCAGGGGCTTGTCTCCGCCGGAGGCCGAGAGCGTGATGGTCTGTTCTTCACATCGCACGACGAACTTCGAAGGAGAATACACGAGGGACACGAGGTGGGGGCCATCGACGATGACGGTGATCACGTCGAGCCCGCCCTTCGGTGGCGGTGTGCACTGGATGACGAGCAGGAGCTCGACCGTCTTCTCCGGCTCGATCGTGACGTCTTGCGACACCGGTGCGCAGTCCGGTAGCGGCTCGCCCTCCTTCTTCATGGCCGTGACCGTGACCTTGCAGTGACCCGGCTGAAGCGTCTGGAACAGGTCAGCGAAGGGCTTGCCCGCCTGAGCGGCGCTCGCGGCCGGAGGCAGCCCCTCGGCCTCGATGGGCACATAAGTCGACGAGGTCGTGCCATCGTCGCAGACCACGGAGTACTGGACGCCTGTGGCGTTGGCGCTACCGACAGCGGTCGCGTGCAGCGTCCCTGGCGCGGGTTTCGTCACCGCGCTGCCCGGGTCGTCAGCCGTGCACGCAGCGAACACCAGCGAAGCGAACACCGTCGCAGCTCTCGTCATGATTCCTCCCTGTCGCGACCCCACGCGCGAAGACCAGCCAAGCATAAAGGCTTCGGGGTGCGATCTTCAACCCGCGGCGAATACGCGTCGGGGCTCACTTGGCCAATTGTTTCACCTTTTCAAGAGCGGCCTCGACGGCCTTGACACGACCGGCCATCCCCTCCAGGAGCGACTTGTCCTGCGTCCGCAGGAGCTCCTCGAGCGCAGTCCAGTGGGCTTCGCGTGCGTCGATGTAGACGAGGAGCGTGTCCATCGCGACGCGCTGTTTTCCCGGCGAGAGGTTCAGCTCTCCAAGCCGCGCTCTCTCGGACCGCCATGGCGGAAGGATCTCCGCGGCGAGCGCCTGGGCGGCCTGCGCGTCGGTGATTGTGCCGCCCTTGACGCCCTCGACGAGGGCTTGAAATCGCGCCAGCGCCTTGTTCTCGATCGCGGTGAACGTGGCGATCTCCTTGTCGAAGTCCACACCGGGCTTCACGAGCGTGGCGGCGCCGAACACGATCCCCACCACACCGCCAGACAGGATGAGTGTGCGACGTGTCACGCGAGCCCGATCGCCGGTGAGCTCGAGGTCGAGCCAGCGCGCAATGGCGAAGCCGCCGAGCAGGCCTCCGACGTGACCGGCCATGTCGACGTTGGGCAGAAAGCTGTTCAGGAGGTTGAAGCCGACGAAGACGGCCGCGCCCTTGCCGAGCCGCTTGAGCAGCGCCGCGGGGATGACGGTCGGGTTGCGCAGGAGCAGCCCGGCGAGCCCACCATAGAGACCGAAGATCGCGCCGGAGGCCCCCGCACAGACGATGTTCGAGTGGACCCACAGCGACAGGACGCTGCCGGCGATCCCGGAGGCGGTGTAGAGGGCGAGAAACCCGACGTGACCGAGCGAGCGCTCCATGAACGGTCCGATGTCGAACAAGACCGCCAAGTTCATCAGCAGGTGAAACGCCCCGATGTGTACGTAATTGGACGACAGGAGCCGCCACCACTCGCCCGCGGCCGTTCGCGGCGCGAAGCTCCCTCCCCACGCCAGGATGTCGGTCGCGCTGGGCTCCATGAAGCCGACGCCGGAGGCGATCATGAGCCCAAAGATGAGGACGTTGACCGCGATGAGGCCGTACGTCACGAGCGGGGCCCGAATGGTCTGCGCAAGAGCGGCCTGGAACTCCGCGACGGGATCGGGAGCGGGAGCGGCGATGGCGTCCTCGGGGGCTTCGGGCAGGTCGGTCATCGGGTCGCCTCTCCTTGGTGTCAGGTTACGCGGGCGAACGACCGTCACACGCACTCTACGGGTCGTCAAGCGGTCGCGCCCGTTGACCGTGACAATTGGCTCAGCTACCGTCTAATGATTCGGGCTACCCGAAATCGGCGCGACATCACGGAGGAGAGTAGCGATGCGAAAGGTGTTATCGATTCTGGGCGGGTTGCTGGTCATCGGAGGCGCGGTCGTCAAGATTGGCACGAAGGCCACCGACTCCGACAGCGGCGCCAAGCAGCTTCCGCCCCGCGGCCACCATTGGGATGACGCCAAGGGCCAGCTTGCGAGCACGTACGCCGCCGCGCTCGAGAAGGAGCTCAGCCCGCTGGGCGTGGTGGGCGATCAGCTTCGCAAGGCCTCGGTGTGCATGGCCGAGAAGATGGTCGGGTTCTTGAACACGACCGAGTGTCGGTTCCATTACAACACGGCGGAGACGAGCAAGGAGCAGCACCTGGCCAATCAGGAGCAGTGTCTCAAGAAGGTCGGCTCGCAGGCCAAGGAGGAGGCGGCGACGTTCGAGTGCGGCAAGAAGCACTTCACCAACGACTGGGCGGTGCGCAAGGACCTCATCGCCAAGGAGTTCGAGACCGCGTTCGTCAAGAAGGGGACCGAAGCGACGAAGGCCATCACGCTAAGCGCCTGTATCGCCTCCGCGGTGGTCACAGCACTCCAGGAGTCCGACTGCAAGCTCATCGATGTCGAGGCGACCGAGCCGGCCAAGCTGTTTCGCACATTGGATGGGTGCCTCGAGCGGCCCGAGCTCAAGTCCAAGTTCGACGCCATCATCGCACGCTGCAAGGGCGAGTGAGCGCGGCCCCGGGCGCGGCGCGGCTCTGGGGCGTGCTCGGCCACCCCTATCTGGACGTCTCGCCCCTGATTGACACCTCGGTCTTTCCCGTGCTCGACGCGGAGCTCACGCGCGGACTCACGCGCGCGACGACGAACGCGACGGGCGGCACGCTGAAGTGGATGGGGGTCGTGGCGCCGTGGGTCATCGACGACGGCTTCCGCGACGCGATGTTTGCCATCGAGGCCATGAGCCCCGACGAGCTCCGTGAGTTCGCCGCGCTCGGCGACGGCCCGCCGGTGTTGGTCGAGGATCGCGCCACCTGGCGCTTCGGCGACGAGACGGACCGACCCTTTACGGCGGCGCAGGTCCGCCTCCTGTCGACGCGCTACGGAGCGTACTTTCCATGGAAGGTCTGCCTCCATCTCCTGGAGAACGAGCGCTGGGAGGACAAGCATTCAGGCGCGGGCAAGGCCTTCACCGCGGAGGCGCTGGCGTTGTTCCCGGAGACCGTGCGGTTCGTGCAGTCGCTGCCGTTCACCGAGATCGGCCGCGTCGTGCTCTTCGGGCTCGAGCCCGACGATCACGCGCCGCTGCACCGGGACACGGAGCCCGGCCGCGCCTTGCAGGTCGCCCAGAGCCTGTGCTTCCAGCCGCGCCCCGGTAAGCGGCTCTACCTTCAAAACGCGCCCGAGGCCGCTCCCACCATCGTCGACGCACCGCTGTATTGGTTCAACGACATGGACTACCATGGCGTCCTGTCGGACCCCGTCTTCCGCTATTCGGTGCGTGTCGACGGTGTGTTCGACCGAGACTTCGTGCGCTCGATCGAGCGCCACGCCAGGAGCCAAGCGACCCCATGAGAGCCATTCATCTGAAGTTGATCGGTGTGCTGATCTGCGCGAGCACCACCGTCGCGTGCAAGAAGAACGCTGACGCGGTGACCCAGCCTGTCGCAGAGGGGACGCCGCCACCCGCCGTGCCCAGAGGCGAAGAACCCGCGAAGGAGTCGGACTCGAAGCGGCCGGCACCCTGGGTCTCGGTCAAGAAGCCACAGCTTCACCTCGAAGCGAGCTTTCCTGCGGAACCGACGCCGGGGCACGAGGAGCGTGAGAACGCGTTGGGGAAGGTCATTGCGGACTTCCTGTCCGCGACCGCGGATGAACATGAGTTCACCGTCGTCATCACGGAGCTGCCCGCGATGATGGCCCTCATCGATTCCAAGAAGCTCCTCCTCGATATGGCGAGCGCGACGGTCGCCAAGTACATCGGTGCGCCGCCCAAGTTCGAGCCGGGTGAGCTGGGCGGCATTCCTGGCCTCACGGTGGCGGCCCAGGGTACGTTCGAGGGTCGAAAGAGCGACGTCCTCTGTCGCGCCGCGTTCTTCGCGGGCCGGGTCTTTGTCGCAGGAGCCGTTGCGCTCGGAAAGCCGCTCGACCGCGAGCGAGCGCAGCGCTTCTTGGCGAGCGTCAAGTTCACTGGACCGAACGCTGCCGGTCACGGCTCTCTATGGAAGCCGGCTCAGGGGCCCGACTTCACCGTTGAGTTTCCGGGCGAGGCGACCTCCGAGCCCTCCGAGGTCGAAAAGGACGGCGTCAAGATCGCGACGCTGTCGGTCAATGCCAAGCTCAAGGTCGCTGACTTCATGCTCGTCCGCACCCAGGTGCTGACACCCTCACCCGCGACGCCCATCCAGCTCGTCGAGGCCGCCGCCAAGAATGTCGAGACGGGCTGGAAGATGCGCGACCTCAAGACCACGGACGTGACCATCCCGGGGGCGGTCGGTCGTGACTACGCGGCGACGTGTGCCATTGGCAGCGGGGACAAGGCGTGTCGAATGCGCGTCGTTGCGGTCGCCTCCACGACGTTCCTCATCGGGGTGATGTCGAAGATGCCGTTGGACAACGCGGTGTACGCGCGGTTCTTCGAATCGTTCAAGCTCAAGGCGAAGTAGGGGCGGTCAGCCCTACGGCCAAGCTGCGCGCGGCGTCGTCGGTCGCGCCCGACTGCACTCGCACGTAGCAGCCGGCCGCCTCGCCCGCAATTAGAAAGACGCCGTAGTTGGCGACCGTGCCCCGCTCGTCCCTAGGCTGGGCAGCAAAATAGCGCTGCGCAATCCACCGGCCCGGCCGCGCGAGCCGCAGTGACTCGGCCCACGTCGCCGCGTCGGTCTCGAGTCCCACGATGACCTCGTCGCCCTCGGCGCCGTAGTCGCTCTTGAGCACCCATGCGGCGCGGTCGGCGAGCAGCTGCTCGGGGTGCATGGTCTCGAGCCGCGAGGTGAGGGGGACGAGCGCCTGGATGTGGGCCTGCGCCGTCGGCGAGAAGCGGTGCAGGTGCTCCCACATGAAGGCCATCGCCCGCTTGTTCTGCGTGAGCACCGAGCCGAACGGGTTGACGAGGCCGAGCTTGCCGTCGACCCATGCCCCAAGCACGTGCGTGAGTGGCTCGGTGAGCGGCAGCGCGTCCGGGATGGGGTCGTCGAGCCAGGGCGAGACGCGCTCGGTCCACCAGTCGGTCTTGTAATGGCGGACGACGACGCTCACGGGCACGTCGAACAGGGTGAGGCGGCCGTCAGCGTCGCGCCCGAGGTTGTAGGGGGAGGCGAGCACGACGTCGAAGCCCGCGCCCTCGAGCCACCGCCGATAGAGCCGCACGACGGACAGGTCCTCGGTGAGCTCGGTCGGATACACGAGGCCGACGGTGCGCGGGCCTGCGACGCGGACGTGCAGCGCCTCGACGAGCCGGAGGAAGCGCGACTCCAGCTGCGCGTTGGGATCGGCAAGGTCCGGGTGCTCCTCCGCCATGAGGCGGCTCAGCTCGACGGCCTCGGCCTCCCCGGTTGGCGTGTCGCTGTTGAGCTCGGTCGTGACCAGCTCGCCGTCCGTGGTGATGAAGAGGTCCGCGCGCCCGATGCCGTGCCACAGCGGCGCCGAGGCCTGCCACAGCGCCTCTTGGACCGGGGTGAGCGAAAAAAAGGAGGCCGTGAGCTCCGGGTCATCCCAGACGAGACGCGCCAGCTCGTCGTAGACGGTGGCGAGCTGCTCGGCGGCGCGACACAGGCGCCGGTAGGTCTGGGCATCCAGCCGCTCGACTCCAGTCTCGAAGCGCGGCGCCCCGTCGAGCCACGGGTCGGTGACGAGCCCGCCCTCCAGCAGGCGGCGAGCGAAGGCGTCGTAGGCGCCCGTGGCGCTCACACCAGGCTCGCGAGGATGAGCGCCGTGGCGATGTAGGTGACCGCCTCGAGCATCGCCATGCCGACGCTGTGTTCGGTCCCGATGGCGACGTCGAGGGCGCCGCCGCGCAGCGTGGGCCGCGCGCCAAGCAAGAGACCGGTGACAACGAGCTGGCGGACCGGGTAGAGCACCAGCACGTGCGCCACGACGACCGCGTAGCCGGAAAGCGCGGGGATCCAGCCGGGGAAGTCGCCCTCGACCGCGCGGGCGATGACGATGGCGACCGCGATCGAGATACCCGCGTAGGAGACGGCCGCCGCGGTGTTCTCGCCGCGAATCTGCTCCTCGTCGTCGTAGACGGTCAGGGCCCGGAAGGCGGACACGAAGCCGAGCTGCGTCAGAAACGCCAGCGTGAAGAACACGAGCGCGAGCGCGAGGCTCCCGATGTCGTCACCGACGGCGGCCTTCGCGGCGAGCAGGCCCGTCGCGAGGACGTGCCCGAAGGCCGCGATGCCCGCGGCGACGTTGCCGCGATCGAGCTCCTGGCGCAGCGACGCGGCGAGCAGGGCGCGCAGAGCGAGGCGACTGACGAAGATGACGAGCAGGAAGCCGAGGCCGCCGAACAGCGCGCACCAGAGCAGGTCGCGCGCGACGCTCTCTCCCGAGGGGATGTGGCGCGCGACCGAGAGCGAGAGCCAAAACGCAGCCAGGACCTCGCCGGCCCGTACGAGGCGCCAGGCGTCCTGCGGGGTGTCCGCGGCACGCTTGGTCGCAAACAGGTCGAACAGGCGCAGCACGATGAGCAGCCCGAGGGCCGTGACGGCAGCGAGAGCGGCGATGGCGTAGGAACCGAGGTGCATCGCGCGATGCTAGCCCAACTTGCCCCACGGCGCACGGGTCGCCTATGTTCGGTCCGTGTCCGAGCTCGCCCGTTCACCTGCCCTGCGCGGCGTCCCCGGAAGCGGCCTCCGCGGCCTCTACGGGCGGCCGTTCCTGGACCTCGGGCCGCTGCTCGCGCCCTACGTCGACCTCGCGGTCCTGCCCGCGCTGCACGAGGAGCTCTGCATGGGCCTCACGCGGCTCTCGCCCGACGTCACCGGCGGCAGTCACCGCTCGATGGGCATCATGCCGCCAGGCCACGAGGCCGAGGCCCTCGTCGACTATGGCGAGGTCATCGCGGGGCTCGACGCGGCCGGCTTCGAGACGCTCCGGCTGCTCGCCGACGACCCAAGCGCGTTCGATCCGGCGGAACGGGCCAAGACGACTTACGGCGAAGAGCGCGCCGTGCCGCTGTCGCGCCGGCAGCTGCTCTGGCTCAAGTACCGCCATGGTGTGTATTTTCCGTGGAAGGTCTATGTCGAGCTCATGCCGAACCGTTGGTGGAGCGAGAAGCACCTGTCGGAGGGCAAGCGCTTCACGCGCCTCGCCGAGAGCCTCTTCCCAAAGACGCTCGACTTCGTCCGCCAGCTCCCCTTTGAGTCCATCGGCCGCTGCAACCTCATGGGCCTCGAGGCGCACGACCACGGCACGCTGCATCGCGACGGCGAGCCCGACGAGCAGACTGCGCCCGATGAGTTCATTACGTTCTCCCCGGCGCAGAACAAGACGCTCGTGCTCTGGGATCCACTCACCCGCGCGCAGGTACCCGTCGCCGGTCAGGCGGTGTGGTTCAACGACTTCGACTATCACGGAGTGCTCGCGGCCCCTTGGTTTCGGTACTCGATTCGCGTAGATGGAGTGTTTCGCGACGGCTTCGTCGCAGCCATTGCAGCGGAGTTCGGGGGGACATGAGCGGCAAGACCGATTCGGCAGACGACGCGAAGTTCGTGCGCGACGAGGTCGTCATGGAGCCAGGCATCCTCGGCGCACGCTGGTGGCAGGAGTCGATGGCGTCGGCGCAGACCGAGATAGAGTCGCGGCGCTCGGTGCTCTCCAAGCTCCTGCTCGGCGGTGTCGTGGTCGCGGGCGCGGGTGTGGCCATCTACGCAATGACCAGCTCCGGAGACGAAGAAGAGGTCGTCAAGCAAAAGGCGCTCGATCTCCAGCGCGCGCATGGCTGGAGCTTCGGCGCCTACAGCGTTGGGCTCGTCTTCGACGGTATGACGACGCAGCGCTTCGAGCCCGTCGAAGTGGCGCGATTGGCCAATCACCTGACGCCTCGCGCACACGTGAGCATGTACGTCCCCACACTCATGGAGTCGCTCACGGCCACGCCGAAGCAGCTCACGGGGCCCGACGTCGAGGCCTTCAAGCCGCTCAACGCCGTGATTCGGCCGATAGCGACCAAGAGCATGGAAATCGCCTACGGCATCGGACAGGCGCTAGCGCGGCTCACGAGCGCCAAACGTGAGCGCACGCTGATTGTGGCCGACGTGCTCGGCCCCGAGGCCGTCGCGCTCGCGGCCGGCGCGGCGGACGTCTTCGAACCGGTGCTCGCGATTGACAACTGGCCGCATCCCTACGGCGTCGTGCCTTCGCACCTGGCGCTCGCCGCGGCGCTCTACTACCAGCCGCGCTTCGTCGCGACGAAGACGAGCCGCCCCGCGGGTGCCCTGCCTTGCCTCGTCCTGGCCGCCGAGCGACATACGGCCTATACGGACTCGGCGACTACGTTCGACAACCGCTGGTACGCCCGGCTCCCCGGGATCGCGGCGCTCAAGGAGCTCAACGTCACGCGCGTCCTGCTGATCGTGCCGAGCAGCGCCAACCGTTCGCCTGCCGCAACGGACGTGAGCGGAACGCTGTACTACTGGCAGAACAACGGCGTCGAGGTGCGCGCGGTGCCCTACGACGCGTTCCAGCAGAGCGGCCAATCGGGCGATACGGCCGTCTACTACGGCGGCTCGCCGGCACGAGAGGAGTCCTTCTTCGGCGACTATGGCCTCGGCGAGGCCCCAGCCACACCCGCAGGGCCGGAGTTCCGGCTGCTGGCAGACTGGCGACCCAAAGCGCCCGAGATCACCGTCTCGACCGGCGCGGCTCCAGTGGTCTCGGGCAGCGGTTCGTCCTCGTGGTCGTCGGACCCCGACTTCGGAACGGTCGCCGTCTCGATGGCCGCAGGCGGCGTCATCACGGCCGCCGCGTTGGGCCGGCGCGCCGGCTCGCGAAACCGGACCTCGCAGTCGAGCGGCGGCTGGGGCGGCGGCTGATGGAGCACTCCATCTTCGCCATGGAGCTGTGCTTTCGCCTCGAGCCCGGGAGCGCGCTGCGCGACACGCTGGATCGCCTCGTGCGCAACCATCCCGCCACGTCGTCGGCGAGCCAGAAGTGGACCCTGTACCGCGACGTGCGCAAGACGCTGGCAACACATATCCAGAGCGCCGTGAGCGGCTGCTGGGACTACTTCGACTCCGACCAGAAGGCGCTCGACGACTACGAGACCTGGACGCAGAGCATGGTCACGCGGGAAGGGGCGCGCAAGGCGCCGTCGGGACCGCCCGTGGCGTATGTCGACACCGGTCGGTTTCTGACGTTCACGATGTGCTTCCTCATCGAGAACGGCGCGCCGTCGGAGCGCGACGTGTTTCGCCTCTGCGATATCCCCGAGGACCGCCTGTGGAGGCGCGAGACGTTCGCCACCATGCTCCGCGCGCTCGGGGTGCTGAGCTTCGCGTCGGTGCGCTCGGACGTGGTGTACCTCATCCCCGGGGACGCCTCGTGGGCGCTCACGGCAGACGACCTGCAGGACCCCAAGTTCCACTACCTTCGCCCGCTCGTTGACTGAGTACAGACGTCAGAACCAGCACTCCCACTGGGGGGCTGAGGCGCTGCGGTCGACCTCGACGGCGTGGAGCGTGATCGAGATGCGCGGCACGGCGCCGCCAAAGGCCTCGATCTGATGGAGGCGGCGGCTGTCGAATACGACGAGGTCGCCGGCCCGATAGTCGAGCCGCGCCGAGGGGGCCGCGATCTCCTGGCGGGTCGGGTGGTCGTGCCCGGCATAGCGCACGTCCCATAGCCGCAGCCCGCCGCCCATGTGCGCGGGCTGAAGCACGAGCACGAGTGAGAGGGCACGCGCGCCGGTCGCGAGCTGATGCGGGGTCAAGCCCTCGGTGTCGAAATGGACGACGCCGCCGAGCTCGGCGACCTCGCCACGGGCCGGAAAGACGTGGACGCCCGCGCCGCACCAGCCCGCGCGCGGCCGCACCGGTGCGCCGACGACCGACGCCGCCCACGCGCGGAGGTTGGCCTGCATCCCGGGGAGCACCGACTCGACGAGCGCGTCGGAGGCCGCCGCATCGCGAAAGTAGTCCGAGGCGCGCCCGGTCTCGAGGTGGGTGTAGAACGCCCGACCGAGCGCGAACTGCTCGCCGTCGAAGTCCGCGGTCCACTGCGCCTCGGCTGAAAGCACGCGCCGCACGGCAGTGGTGCACCGCCGCGCACTCCAGGCTCCACGCAGCACGAGCGCGAGGTGGGACTCGAGCTTCGGCAGAAGCGCTGCGCGCCCAGCCGCGACCCAGGCCGGCAGTGGCACGGTGATGGGATTGCCGAGAGTGGCCAAGGGCGTTAGCCTCGCACCCGCCCAATCTCGGGCCAACATCCTTTGGAGAACCCATGAACCGATTCCTTGCCACGTGCCTCTTCGGTCTCGCGATGTCCTTCGGCTCGGTCGCCGCCGCCGAGGACTGCCTCCTTTGCGGCAAAGACAGCGACGGCGCCTGCGCCGGAGCCCAGCAGTGTCGTGGCACGCGCGAGTCGTGCCGGAAGAGCGGCTGTAAGATCGGCGGAACGGCCTCCTGTTCGACGGCGGCCAACGTGAAGATCTGCTCGAACTTCCAGCCAGAGTCGATCCCGCAGATGTCGCTCGCGCCCGCCTTCGAGATGTGCCACCGCTAGCAACGTCGTCCCAGCTAGCTGAGCCGGAGTGCGCCGATCACCGCGAGCACGCAGCCCGCGATGACGGCGCACCATCCGCCCGCACCCACCAGGAACCACGGCATCACGTCCGGGCGCTCGTCGTCCTCCAGCGACGCGTGCAGCCGCGTCGGGTGCCAGTACCAGCGCGGCGGGAGCGCGTCGCGCGCCTCCAGTACCGCGGCGAGGCGTGCGTGGTAGACGATCGCCGCCGGCAGTCCGACGACCAGGCCCAGCACGACGAGCACCGCGCCCGTGCCCAGCAGCGCGCCAAACGCAAAGAGCTGTGAGACCGCCGCGAGCGCGATCAACGCGACGACGAGGCCCAGAGCCAGGAGACCTTCCCGCACCCGGAAGGCCTACCGTATTTCGAATCGGGACGCTATTGCCGGGGTCGCGCTCGGAGGGACACGACCTTGCGACCCCGCCCGGCCTCGGTTAGCTTCGCGCCATGATCCGAGCCCTCCGCCTCGCGTTGCCTCTCCTGCTCCTCGCGACGACTGCCTGGTCCCAGGACCGGATGATCATCGACGAGGTCGACCTCCAGAAGTACCTCAAGAACAAAGAGGGGCGCATCCGGTTCTATGTCGACATCCTCGACAAGGACAACCACGTCCTCGAGAAGCAGGACGAAAGCAAGCTCAAGTTCTTCGTCAACGACGAGGAGTTCAAGACCGAGAAGGAGGGCGGCAAGCTCAAGAGCATCAAGCTCCAGACCTTCAAGGACGTCGAGGAGCCCATGGCCGTCGGTGTCCTGGTCACCAATTACGGCGGCTTCGTGCCCGCCAACACCGGCGAGCAGAACATGTTCGCGCATGGCTGCGCGGGACTTCAGGACCTGCTTAAGGAGTTCAAGGGGAGCTTCGACTACTTCGGCATCTGGCTCTACAACGAGAGCGGCCTCCAGGAGAAGAAGCCCTTCGGCAGCGACCGCGACCGCGCCATCGACGCGCTCGACTCGCTGTCTAAGGAGTTGCCGCCGTCCATGCTCGACCCCGAGGGCGCCAAGAAGGACTCGGGCGGTCAGACACAGCGGCCCAAGTTCTACCAGTACCTGCTCGAGGCCGTGAAAAAGATGGCCGAGCGCACGGACCTGCCAGCGCGGCGCGTGCTCATCGTCGTCTCCGACGGCGCGGGCGAGTACGACATCAAGGAAGACAAGAAGATCGACAAGAAGCTCAAGCAGGTCATCGAGGCCGCGCGAGACGCCCGCATCAAGATCTTCAGCTTTGGCGCAGCCCTCCAGGGCGACGAGTACCTCACGAAGCTCGAGCAGGTCTCGGCGGAGTCGTTCGGTCTGTCCGAGCGCGCCGAGGAGGCCGACGAGCTCGAGCGAAAGATCAGCGAGTTCGGCAAGCAGCTCAAGAAGCAGTACGTCATCGACGTCGTGGCTCCGGGCATCCTCCCGGCCGGCAACTGCAACTTCAAGCTCACGGGCGAGACCGAGAACTCCGAGAAGGTCAGCAATCAGTTTCCGAAGGCGCTCAAGTGCCCGGAGTGGCCGACCGATTGGATGTACTACCTCAAGTGGACCGGCATCATCCTGGGCTCGGTCCTGGGTCTGTTCCTGTTCATCTGGCTCATGGTCAAGCTGTTCAAGTGGATGGCGCGGCGGAAGGCAGAGCGGGTGAGCGCGGCGCCCGTCGAGGTCGAGCAGGTCGTCATCTACGAGGGTCCCGACCGCGGCAAGCTGCGCGTCAAGAGCGGCCCCATGGCCGGCGAGGTCTTCCCGCTGACCAAGGACATCACGACGCTTGGGCGGCTCGACTCTAACGACATCCAGATCGAGGACGAGTCGGTCAGCAAGCGCCATGCGGGCATCAAGATCGAGGACATGAAGTACGAGATCGCCGACTTCGGCTCGACGAGCGGCACGTTCGTCAATGGCCGTAAGATCAACAAGCTCTTCCTCAAGAACGGCGACGTCGTGAAGCTCGGCAACACCGAGATGGAGTTCACGCTCAAGTAGGGCGCGCCACGCTCCAATCGCGGGCGGTGATGAGGGCGCGAACGTGCGCCTCGATAGTGTCCCGGATGGCGCGCACGGTCTCCATCGGCTGGCCCTTGGGGTCCGGTAGTGGCCAGTCGTCGCGCTCGAGGCCGGGGATGACCGGACACGCCTCGCCGCAGCCCATCGTCACCAGCAGCGCGGCTTGGGACGCGAGCTCCGGCGTCAAGCGCGTCGGCCGGACGTCCGCGAGATCGATGCCGCGCTCGCGCATCGCCTCGACGACGACCGGATGCACCTGCGTCCCCGGCTCCGTCCCGGCCGAGAGCGCGCGCGCACGGCTGGGGTCTACGAGCGCGTTGAAGAACGCGCCCGCCATCTGCGAACGACCGGCGTTGTGGACACACGCGAAGAGCACCAGCGTCATGGGGACCTTTGGCGAAAGAGCCAGCCGGAGAGCGCCATCGCCGCGACGGCACCCAGCACCTGAGCCGCGATGAAGCCCGGTGCGTCGATGGGCCGGATGCCGGCGAACGTATCGGTCGCACAGCGCGCGAGGGTCACCGCCGGATTGGCGAACGACGTGGAAGACGTGAACCAGTAGGCCGCCGTGACGTACGCCCCCACGGCGTATGGCACGGCCTCGACGCGCGCGCGCACGCAGCCGAAGATCGTGAGCAGCAAGCCGAACGTCGCGACGACCTCGCCGGTCCATTCGCCGACTCCGCTCCGCACGTGCCGCGAGGCGAAGAAGAGCGGCTGGTCGAACATCACGTGCGCGAGCGCCACGCCGGCGAACGCTCCGGCGAGCTGCGCGCCGCCATAGGCGAGCCCGTCGCGCCACGCGAGCTCGCCGCGCGCCACGAACGCGGCCGTCACGAGCGGGTTCAGGTGCGCGCCCGACACCGGGCCGAGCGCGAGGATGAGCGCCACGAGCGCGCCGCCCGTGGCCAGCGCGTTGGCCAACAGCGCTACCGCGACGTTTCCCCCCGCGAGGCGTTCGGCCATGATGCCCGAGCCCACGACCGTCGCGAGGAGAAAGGCCGTGCCGAGCGCCTCGGCCACGGCGCGCCGACGCCGGTCGAGGGGCGTCATCCGGCCTGGGCTCCCGCGGGGGCGCAGCAGGTCGTCTTGGGCGGCGCAGGGAGGTCGGCCTTGACGACGAAGACCTCCCAGGCGTTGCCGTCGGGATCTTCGACCCAGACCTTGTCCTGGACCGCGTAGCAGCACGCGGTGCCCTCCTCGACGCGCACGGGCAACCCCTGCGCCTCGAACCGCGCGACGGCCTCGGCGACGTCGTCGGACGTGGCGACTTGAATGCCGAAGTGGCTCGCGTTGACGCCAGTGCGCGGCGCCTGCTGCATGGAGAGGTTCAGCGACGGCACCGCGAGGTCGAACTTCGCGTAGCCGGGCCGGCGCTTGGCCGCCGTCACGCCAAAGGCCTTCTCGTAGAACGCGACCGACGCGTCGATGTCGGACACGTTGAGGGACACATGGGGCTTCAGGACGTTCATGGTCTTCTCCAATCAGCAACAGGGCTTGGAAGCAGGACCTCTGTCATAACCCCTGCCACCGCGGCAGCAGTCTTGCCAGAGGTAATCGGTGAGGGCACGCAGCGCCGCGTAGTCCGCGCCGTAGTAGATGAACTTGCCGTCCTGCCGCGCCATCACCAGCCCCGCCGCGCTGAGGCGCTCCAGGTGGTGGCTGAGCGTGGACCACGGGATGCCGACCGCGCTCTGGATGGTGCCGACGGCCGTGCCCGCCGGATCGCCCTGGACGACGAGCCGCAGGATGGTGAGCCGCACCGGATGGCCCAAAGCGGCGAGTTGCGAGGCGTGAGCGGAGACTTCGGGGATCATCGGCCTTCATTTCTACTTAAGTCGAAATGAAAGTCAAGGCCATCTCGCCAGCGATCGAGAGGAGCTCCTGACCCTCGGCCAGGATGCGCACGCAGCGACGCGGAGGGCTCCTCGAAACGGAAGAGCACGATGCATTTCGCCCCAAAGCGCTCTCGCAACAGCGCGGCCACCCCCGGCAGCCGGGCCCAGAGAAGCGCATGCCGCGCACGCCCGGCAGACACGGGGCGTTCGCGGGAGACGGGCGCGAGCGGAGGGCCGCGTGCGTGTGGCGTCGGCCTTCGCCCGCTGTACGCCCCGAGAGCCCGTCACTTCGGGGTGCAGAGCCCGATCGTCCCCTGGCCTGCCTTCAGCGGGACGCAGGTCGCGTTGGCGGCGCACTCCGCGTCGGCGCAGCAGAACTTCACGCACACGCCGGGGGCGTTGCTGCACGAGTACCCGGCGACGCAGTACGGCCCCGAGGACTGGGAGCAAGCGGCCGCGGGGAGCGCGTCGTTGGGTGGCGGATAGCACTTGAACGTGCCCGACGCGGTCCGATCGCAGACGAAGCCGAGCCCGCCATCACAGCCAGCGTTCGTCACGGGCATGCACTCGCCATCGTTGGCGGTGAGGCAGGTCTCGTAACAGCCGATGGAGGGATTGCCGCCCCAACCCGACTTGCAGGCGCACTTCGTGGTTCCGCCGTCGGCGACGCAGATCACGCCCTCGCCGGTGCAACCGCCGTTGTTGGGGAGGCACGGGTCGACCGCGCACACCTTGCCATCGCCAGCCCAGCCGGACTTGCAGGTGCACGTGGCGAGCCCGTCCTGGGACGTGCAGTTCGCCTGCGCGTGACAGCCGCCGTTGTCCTTGAGGCACACGTTGGGGTGGCACACCTTGCCGTCGCCCGTGTAGCCGCTGAGGCAGGTGCACTTCTCCTTGCCGTCCTCGAGCGCGCCCGTCGCGGCGGGCGCGCAGGCACACGGCGCGAAGACCCCGGTCGTGTTCTGCGCCGAGGCAGAGTGCGGCAGGTACGCGTTGGGCAGCTTGGGGTCGTAGCCCTCGCCGGCGCGCGCCTCGACCGTCAGCGCATAGTGACGCCCCAGGAGCAGGCTCCCGGCGGGCAGGACGAGTTCGGTCGCAATCGTGTTGACCGTGAGCACGACGCGCTCGGCGGAGATCACCTTGCCCTGCGCGTCCTTCAGGTCGTCGAGCTCGCGCAGCTGAACGCGGTAGGCGAACGGCGTGCCTAGCGCGGGCGGGTCGAAGGCCACCGTGAGGCCCGTGCCCACGCCCGTCGTCATCGTCGCCAGCGGAACCGGCTTGCCGTTGACGCGCAGGTTCCTCGGAAGCCCGATCGTGGGGGCGAGCGCGGTCCCCGAGAGCGTCGCCGCGGGGCCCGTCATGCTGAGATGGCCGCGCACCCGCTGGATGCCCGTGTCCGCCGGCAGCAACGCCGTGACATCGCCGCGAAAGGCGACCGTGGCGCTCGCGAGGAGCTGACCGAAGTCGAACGGGTTGACGAAGCTGAAGCTCTGTTCGCGATCGCCCGGGAAGTATAGCTTCTTCTCGGCGCTGCACCCAGCGAGGCACGCGGCCACGTCGCAGCTCCCCGGATTGCACTTCAGGTCCACATAGGCCTTCTTGGCAGGCACGACCAGCTCGACGAGGGTGGCATAGGCGCCTTTGGCGGGGACGGGTGCGCCGCACTCGAAGAAAACGTCGAATCGGAGTTCGCCGCTGTGCAACGGCGCCGGCGCCTCGGCGAGCGATGACGCAAAGCTCGCGCCAGCGTACTTCAGCACGAACGACTGCGGGTTCCCGGCCTGGAAGTCGCCCTCGACGGTGAACGAGCCGCCATCGGTCATCGCGAGCGACGAGGTCGTGAGCCACTCGACGGCGGTGGTATACGAGAACGTGCCCCACGGATCGGAAGCGAGTGGCGCGGCGGTCTGGACCTCGGTCACCCTCCCGTGGAGGACGGTGAGCGCGTCACCCTTCCCCGACTCGACGAGCGAGCGCATCGCGCCGTGCGCGGACCCGAGGTACTGGAGCGCGTTCAGCTTCCAGCCCGCGAGCGCGGCATCGCCGTTCTTGGGCGCGCCCGACTGGTGCTCGCCGTCGGGCTGGGTCTGCACGCTGCCGGCCGCGTCCGAGCCGCGGCCCATGAAGAACAGCAGGTCCTCGAGCGCGTTGACCACCGTGCCGTCCGGCAGCTCGGCGTAGGTCTTCCACGGCGCGGTGAGCTTGCCCTTGACGGTCAACCAGGTGGGCTGGGTGATGGCCGTAACGTCAGGTCGGTAGGAGTGGGCGGTGCTGAGGTCGAGCGCGCGCTCGGAGGTGTCATAGACCGTCAGCGACGGCGAGGCGCCCGGCTGCGACGCGGGTGGGGCGCGCGTGATGACGAGCCGGTAGGGCCCGACGGGCACGCCCGGGATGGAAAAGACGCCCGAGACGGGCGCGCTCGCCGGATAGGTCACGGGCTTGCCGTCCACGGTCGCGATCGCGGCCACCGACGTCCAGCCGCTCGTGTCCTCGGGGACCGAGAGCTTGCCGGCGCCCCAGTCGTGGTGGTTCAGAGCCGTGAGCGTGACGATCGGCGCGCAGGTCTTTCCGTCCCCCTCGAAGCCCGCCTTGCAGGTGCACTTGGCCGCGCCGGCGGTCGACGCGCAGGTCGCCTTGGCGTCGCAGCCGCCGTTGGCCGCGGCGCAGGGGTCGGGTACGTCGGGGACGTTGGCGTCGGGGACGTTAGCGTCTGGCAGCGGTGTGTCGGGGACGTTAGCGTCTGGCAGCGGTGTGTCGGGATTGCCCGAGTCCGGAAGCGCGGTCTCCGGAAGCGCGGTGTCGGACGCGCCCGTGGAGCCGCCGGAGTCCGCCAGAACGTCGTCGATGCCACCCGGAGTGGACGCGGTCGAACCGCCACCGCCGCAGGACGCAAGGGCGCTCGCGAGCAGAGTCACCAGGGCGGCGCGAAGAGAGAGGAAGCGGCTCACAGTCAGCGGGCCGGGTACGAGGGCGAGGGGGCAAAGGGCGCTCATCCGTCTTAGTGTGAGGTGTACGAGCAGTGCGGGTCAAACAAGCGCGCGCCAGTGCAACCTCGTGCGCGCGACGCCCAGCGCCAGTTGGCGCGTTCGCCCCGCCGAGGCACGTCTCGGCCCCATGAGCGCCTCGATCTCGATCACCCAGACGTTGCCTGTCCTGTTGGCCTCCGTCGATCGGCCCGGCGACTTCGTGGGGCACGGCACAGTCGAACTGCCCCTGGTGCCGACCTTCGTCAAGGGCGTCGGTCGGCTCGCGCTGCCCGTTCCGGCCCATCAAGCACAGGCGCTCATCAAGGTGGCCACCCGCGCCACCTATGGCCGAGGGGCAGAGGCCATCGTCGACCCGGCCGTACGCCGCTGCTGGCAGATCCCTGCGACCGAGGTCCAGACCGACGATCCGCGCTGGCAGACCGTCCTACAGAGGATCGGGGAGGCCATGATCGATGCGCTGGGCCTCGACGACGACGTCGTCGCCGACTTGTACAAGCTGCTCGTCTATGAGCCGGGCGGCTTCTTCCTGGAGCACCGCGAGACCGAGAGAGTCCACGGCATGTTCGGCACGCTCGTCGTCGTGCTCCTCTCCGAGCACGAGGGTGGCGCGCTGGTCGTCCGTCATCTCGGACGGAGGGTGGCGCCAAGGCGAGCATCGCGACGATCGCGCAGTGGCTGCAGCTGCCCTCCGAGGTCAACCGGGCCGTGCAGCTCGCGCAGGTCGTGGTCGCTCACTGGCCGCGCCCCGGACCCAACGACCGGTGGTTTCGCGGAAACGAGCGGGGCCCCCTGCTCCGCGTGCTCGCGCGGCTGCCGGACGGGGCGCTGCTCGAGGAGCTCCTGCGGGCGGTCGTCGCTGCGGGCGCCTACGTGGCGGAGGATGAGGCGGTGCTCGTCGGTCTCGCTCGCCAAGCTGCGCACGGCGGGCGGGTGATCGGTCTGGCCGGTGCGGCGCCCTCACTCCCCCGCAGGCGGCGTCGCGCCGGCCTTGAGCCGCCTGATCATGTCCTCAGCCCACGTCTTCGTCTTGGGACCCGGCTTCGTCGCGGGCAGCAGCTCCATCACCGCCAGGCTGCGGTCTCGCGGCGCGACCTGGAGGTAGCCATCCAGCAGCTTCAGCACGAGATCGATGTTCGCGTGACGCGAGTGGATGAACGCGCGGAGCTTCTTGGCGGCGGCCTTCTTGTCGGCCATGGCGAAGATGTTCTCGAAGCCCCGCAGGTTGGTCGGCAGCTTGGACGGATCCCAGGCGTTCGGGTCGGCCGGCACCGGCGGAGTCGGCGGCTCGGGCGGCGTGGGCGCGACCTCGGGCGGCGGCGTGTCCGACTTTGGAGGCTCGGTGGGGGCCTCACGACCCGCCGGGTCTTCGGACTCCGGCGGCCGCGGCAGCGCCTGGGGCTCGAACGCCGCGATGAGGGCGCGTGCCTCGGCGAGACGCATCGCCAGCTCCTGGTCGGAGGCGACGTGCGCGCGGACGCGGTTCTTGTCGAGCGTCCCGCCGTGCTTGACCTCGCCGCCGACCCAGTCCCAGAACGCGGGGGTGGAGGGGGCCTGTGCCGGCTCCTCGCTCGCCTTGGGGCCGGAGCGGAGCTTCCAGACGACGAGCACGACCAGCATGAGCCCGATGACGCCGATGGGGACCCAGCGCGCCTTGCTTTGGCCGCCCTCGCCGAGTGCCGTGAGGTCGAGGCCCGTCGGTCGCTCACGCAGCGGGAGCGGCACGGTGGGCGGGCGCTGGGCGGACGGGACGGCGTGGACCGGCGTCGGTGGCGGCAGCGCGCCGAGCGGGGATAGCTCCGCGGGCGTGCCGGGCCCCATGGGGAGCGTCGGGCCGTCGTCGAGGCCGAACGCCTCGCCGATCTGCACGATCTGGACGCTCACGAAGCGACTCGACGGCTCGCGGTCGACGGTCTCGACGATGCGGCGCGCGGCGACCGTGGGCACCAGCGTCGTCACGAGCCGCACGATCTCCTCGTGCGGCAGCGCCTCGAAGAGCGAGCCGTTGGCCACGAGCAGGCGGTCGCCGGAGCGCAGCGCGGTCTCGTCGGTGGGCACGTCGGCGGAGATGACCTCGGCCTGGCCGAGCAGCGGGCTGGCCGGGTTGGGGGGCCCGAGCAGCCAGCGCGCCTCCCCGTCGCGGAGCAGCACGAGCCGCACGTCGCCAACGCGCGCCGCGTAGACGCGCCCGCGGCGAATGAGCACGGCCGCCGTCGCGGCCCACGCCTGCTGGAAGACCGCGGCCGTCTGGCTGCGGGTGAACAGGACCTGGTTGCCGTGCTCGAGCGCCTCGCAGAGCCGCCGCGTGGCGTCGCCGACGGTGCTCTCGCGGAAGTTGGCCAGGACCGCCGAGACGGCGAGTCGGCTCTCGAGTCGCCCGCCGTCGGCGCCTCCGCGGCCTTCGCCGAGCACGAACAGCGAGCCCAGGAACAGATGCGCGTTGCCGGTGACGCACGGGTTCGTCTGCTCACCGCGAGGCGGCGAGGCAAAGTCGCCCACCGTAACCCGTACGTCTCGCACGTCCGCCATTCCGCGCGCCTGACTCGGCCCGCCGCGCTGCTCTCGACCGCCCTTAACCGTCGCGCTGCTCGCCGCCGCCTGCGCCGGAGATGACCAGCTGACGCGCGATGCCCTCGTCCTCGGAGTGCGTCGAGACGCCCTTGGCCCGCGACAGCGCCATGTGGACGTTGCGCCGGTCCGCGGGGTTCATCCCGAGGAGCCGAATCTCGATCCCACGCCGCCGTGCCGTCTCCGCGAGGCGATCGGCCAGCTGCTCGAGCCGCGCGCGCCGCTGGTCGCCGTAGCCGGCCACGTCGATGTTGATGGGCTTGCGTGCCTCACCGCCGCGCGTGACGACCCGGGTGACGACCACCTGGTAGGACTGTAGCGTCTCGCCGTCCCGTCCCACGAGCAGCCCGACGTCACCTTCCTCCTTGGGAAAGACCTCGAGCAGGATGTGGTCCTCGGCCTCGGTGAGCTCCACCTCGGCGGGGATGAACGACAGCTCCAACAGCCGCCGCAACGTCTCGAGCGCCTTACGACCGAGCTCGCTGACGTGCCCGGCTCCCTCGATCGGTGCCTCTGGCTCGATCATTGTCCTTGCTCCTGTTCGCATCGACGGTCGCGGTATAGCGCCGTCGCGTGTACCACTGTTGGCCCATCGACAAGATGGTGCCCACGAAGATGTAGAAAACCAGCCCCGACGGCAAGAAGAGCATGAAGCCGGAGAACATGATGGGCATGACCCACTTCATGATCTTGGCCTGCGTCGGATCCATGCCCGTCATGGGCGTCATGAGCTGTTGACCGACCATCACCACGCCGAGGATGACCGGCAGGATGAAGTACGGATCCGGCTGGGTCATGTCCTTGACCCAGAGGAAGAGCGGCTCCTGATAGAGGTCGACCGCGGTGTAGAGCGTCCGGTACATGGCAAAGAAGACCGGCATCTGCACGAGCAGCGGGAAGCAGCCGCTCAGCGGGTTGACCCCGTGCCGCTTGTAGAGGCTCATCGTCTCTTGCTGGAGCTTGGCGCTGTCGTCTTTGAAGCGCTCGCGCAGCGAGTCCATCTCGGGCTTGAGCGCGCTCATCTTCTGCATCTGCTGGTACTGCCGGTGCGTGAGCGGGTAGAGGCAGAGCCGCACGATGATGGTGAACAGCAGGATGGCCACGACCCAGCTCGGGATGACCGAGTGGATGAACTTCAAGAACGCGAGCAGGGGACGGGCGAGGAAGGCGACCCAGCCGAAGTCGAGGCTCTTGTCGAGCGAGCCGCCGGCGGTGGCCAGGACGTCCAGATCCTTGGGCCCGGCGTAGGTGGACAGCTCGAAGCGCGCTGCGCGGGCCTCGCCGTAGGCTCGGAGCGTCTTGCGGAGCGCGATGGCCTCCTCTCGGGAGCCGGAGCTGGCGAAGCGGTCCATGGCGAGGTCGAGGCTGTGCTCGTCGAGGTGGGTGGCGTCGACGCCGAGCTTCTGCATCGCAGCGACGCACGTGAGCCGCCCCGCACGCGCATCGGCCGGGAACCACTCCGGAAGGCACTGGGGACCGGGCAGCGTGTCGTGCGTCGTGACGGCCTCGTAGCGCGCGACGATGGCGCCGTTCTTCTCGCCATGCAGGCTGCAGCTGCCGGCGCGGCCACCTTCACCCGGGAAGAACCCGGCCATGACGAAGTACTGTGTCTCGACGCCGAAGAAGCTGACCTGGCCGTTGGGGATGAGCCCCTTCTCGCGGTCCTCGACGAGGTCGTGGAGCGTGTGGCTGTGGCGCTCGTCGGCGACGGTGCAGATGGGCTGCCACATCTCCGTCGGGGCGCTGAACATGCCCGGCGCCTCGGCCTCGGGATCCTGCCAACCGGTGACGAGGACCGCGTAGTGCACCTTGAGCGGCGCGGACGCGGTGTTGGTGATAGCCACCGTCTGACCGAGCTGATAGGGCCCGGTCACGCGCCAGGAGCGCTCGATCCACAGATCGCTCGTGTCGCGATGCGGGTTGGGCCAGACCCACGTGATGACGTTGGGATCCTCGCCGGTGGCGCGGGTGAAGCGATCGGACATGGCCAGCTGGCGGAGCGGCGAGGTGGTGCGGGTGACCGTGAGCCCGGGCGGAAGCGCAGCGGCCGGGGCAGCCTCGAGCTCGACGACGTCGCCGTCGGCGGCGAGGATCGCGAGGCCCTTGTCGAGCCCCGTGCCCTGGAGCCGGTCACCGGGCGCGAGCGGAAGATCGTCCGCGGTGGGAGCGCCGAGCTTGAAGGCCTTGGGCCGGCCCTCGATCGGAGTGGCGGTCGTGGCGCCGCGCACGAGCCGCGTGATGGTGCCGCCGCCCTCTTGTCCGTCCCAGCCGAGCACGCTGAAGTCGAGTCGAAATGGGTAGAAGTCCGGATCCCACGTGGTCACGACGTCGTAGGGGCCGGCCTCGAGCCGCTCGGCAGGCACCCAGCGCGAGCCGGTGCGCTTCGGGCGCTGGTACTGCTCGGTGTGGAGCGTGACGCTCTTGAGCGCGCCCTGGGCGTCGCTCGTCATGGCCAGAAAGCGCGCGCTCTGGTCGCCTGCCGGGATGGACACGGCCTGCTCGACGGCGCGGGGCACCGCGGGGACGTCGATCTTGGCGGTGGACGCGACGGTCGTACCGCCACCGTCCGAGGCCTTCTTCTTGCGCGTGAGCGCCATGACCAAGAACACGATGCCACCCAAGATGGCGATGATGATGAGAAGCCGGCGGGGGTTCACGGGTGACCTCGGTGTGGAGCTCAGGGCACGGGGTCGATGCCGCCCGGATGCCACGGGTGGCAGCGGCCGACGCGGCGGAGCGCAAGCCACGCTCCGCGAAGCAGTCCGTGGCGCACGAGGCTCTCGGCCGCGTAGTGCGAGCACGTGGGGTAGAAGCGGCACGAGGGTGGCAGCAGCGGCGACAGCGCGCGCCGGTAGACGCCCACGAGCAGCAGGAATGGGAGCGCGAGCAGCGGAACGGACCTAGCGGTCGCGCTGCCGGGTGCGGAGGAGAGCCCCGCGAAGCGCATGACCCACGACGTCGAAGTCGGGCTCGGGCACGCCGGGCCGACCGATGACGACGATGTCGAGGCCCGGCGCGAGCTCGGGGCGGAGGCGTCGAAAGGCCTCGCGCACGAGCCGCTTCCACCGACTGCGAATGGGGGCATGCCCCACCTTCTTGCTGACGGTGATGCCGAGGCGGGCGGAGTGCGCACCGCCAGTACGATGTACGAAGACAATGAAGTGCGTGAGGACGAGCCGCTGGCCGCGGGCCTGGACGCGCTGAAACTCGGCGCGTCGCCGGAGCCGTGCCGAGGGCGGGAAGCCGAGCGCCGGTCCGTCTGCGGTGTCATTGACCATCGCGCTCCTCGAGCGCGTCGTCCCAGAGACCCGTCCAAGGGACAGGCTACTTCTCGTACGTCGCGACCGCGATGCGGTGACGGCCCTTGGCACGACGGTTGGCGAGCACGGCGCGACCACCCTTGGTCGCCATACGAGCGCGGAAGCCGTGGGTACGACGGCGGCGCAGATTGTGGGGCTGGAACGTTCGCTTCATGGGGCACCTATCGGGTTATGGCCACTTCGGCAGGCCGAGGGGCGCGGGTGTATAACTCGCGCAGTTTCGGCTGTCAATGGCAATGAAACGGCCTTGAACAGACTCACCACAGGCGCCGATCCGGGTCACGGCCGGACGCCGAAGAACGCGCGGATGCGGTGGATCAGCGTGCCCGCCTCGGGGGACGCGGCCGGGTCACGCACGCCCGAGGGCTGTCGCTTCTGAGCCAGCTCCGCCTGACGGCGCTCGAGGCTCTCCGCGATGCGATCGCACAGAACGGGGTTGCCGGCGATGAGGCGACCGAAGGGCCCGTGCTCGACCACGAAGACGTGCGTGTCCTCGAGCGCCCGGACCGTGGCCGTACGCGCATCGCCCGTCATGAGCGACATCTCGCCGAAGAAGTCCCCCGTAGACAGCGTAGCAACCGGCGTGGGCTCGCTGGCGCCGCTCTGGAGCAGCACCTCGACGACGCCCGAGGTGATGAGGAACATGCTCTCACCGGCATCGCCCTGCGCGATGATGACCTCGCCCTTGCCGTAAGACGCCTCGCCCAACGCGCTGGCGAGCTCCTCGCGTTCGGTGTCGCGTAGCGGCGCCAAGAACGGGATGCGGGCGAGCGCGGCGACCCGCCCGGCCATCGCGGTGTGGTCGCGCGCCGCGTCGGCCGCGGGCGCGGCGGGCATCATCATGACCTCGTGGATGGGGTACGGGATGTTGACCCCGTGGCGCTTGAGCCGATACCAGATGCTCGTGCGGACGCGATCCTCGGCGCGATCGTGGTCCTGCACGTGGCGGATGAAGAAGTAGACCACATACCGGATCCCGGAGTTGTCGAAGGCCCGAAGCAGCGCGTACGGCGGCGGCTCCAGCATGACGTTGGCGTTGCGCGCGGCCGCCTCGAGGTACTCGCGCGCGGTGTTGGGCGGGAGCGCGTAGGGCAGCGTGACCTCGACCTCGCGGCGGTGCGAGGGGTCGGGCCGAGTGAGGTTGATGAGCCGATTGGCCGTGAGCAGCCGGTTGGGGATGATGACGACGTCGTGGCGGGTCGTCTGCATGACGGTACTTCGCCAGTTGATCTCGAGCACGCGGCCCATCTGGCCGTCGTAGAGGATCCAATCTCCCTCCTGGTAGGGCCGCTCGAGCTGAATGGCGAGGCCGCTCGCGATGCTCCCGAGCGTGTCCTGAAACGCGAGACCGATGACCGCGGTCACGAGCACCGAGCCCGTCATGATGCTCGTGACGTCGACCCCGTGGCGCGACAGGACAAAGACGCTGGCGACCACGTAGAGCACCAGCACGATGACGTCGCGGACAATGACGGGCACGCGCAACCGACGGACGCGCACGAGGAAGCCGTCGGCGACGATGACCGTGAACGTCTGGATGATCGCGAGGTCGAGCACGAGGAGGCCGCACAGCAGGAAGATGCGCTGCGACTTGGGCCAGAGCATGCCGGTGAGCATGGTGAGGGCGACGAGGACGCCGTAGAGCTCGAAGCATCGGAGCGCGAAGTGGCTCCGGTCCATCATGTCGGCGTCGTTCTGGAAGATGCGCCGCCACCCGAGCAGCACGAGGAACACGAGCCAGGCGACGATGAGCTGCCCGCTCAGCGGCCTTATGACATCGGAGACGAGCTCGGCGCTCGACCGCGCGACGGCGTATTCGGGCACGGCGTGAGGAAACAGGACGACGAAGAAGTCGCGCTGGTCCGGGTTGCGACGGCGTCGGCTGGTCTCGTCCTGGAGCACGATGCGCCGCGCGATGGGCTGGAGCGCGTGCGCCCCGACGTGGGCCTCCTCGTGCGCGCTGCGGCGGGTCAGCGCGTCAGGACTGCGTCGCTCGGCGCCAACCTCGGCGCGCTTGCCACGCCCGCGGCGGGGTAGCTCCGCCCCGTCACGGTCTGCGGCGAACGCGCTCGAGGCGCCGGTAAGCAGGACCAGCAGCACCAGGACGATGGGGCGCAATCGAGACACTGGACCGCTTATCAGTTGACACGAGGGGAGGCGTCAAGTACCAACCCGCGCCATGCCGAGGCGGACCCCATCAGTGCCCCCTGCCCCCGCGGCGTCGCGTGATCTCACGCCGGCGGCCAGCATCGTCATCCCGGTCTACAACGAGGAGGGCCTGCTCCGGACGGCCATCATCGACCTGGTGACCGAGCTCGAGGAACTGGGCGCGTTCAGCTACGAGATCATCATCACGGAGAACGGCTCCTCGGACGGGACCAAGGAGCTGGCCTTCGAGCTCGAGCGCAAATACCCGCAGGTGCGCGTGCTGACGGACTCGGAGCCCAACTACGGCAAGGCACTGCGAAAAGGCATTCTCGCGGCGCGGGGCACGTTCGTGCTCTGCGACGAGATCGACATCTGCGACGTGGGCTTCCACCAGCGCGCCATGGACGTGCTCACGCAGGGCCAGGCCGACATGGTCGTAGGCTCCAAGGCGCACGCCGAGGCGCACGACAAGCGGCCGATGTTCCGCCGGATGGGCACGCAGACCATCAACTTCCTGCTGCGGGTGTTCCTGGACTTCCACGGCACGGACACGCACGGGCTCAAGGCGTTCCACCGCGAGCGGCTGCTATCGGTGGTCAACCGCTGCATCGTGGACCGCGACCTGTTCGCCTCCGAGTTCGTCATTCGCGCCGAGCGTGCGGACTTCCGCATCCTGGAGGTCCCCATCGAGATCGCCGAGAAGCGCCCGCCAACCATCAACCTCATGCGGCGCGTGCCCAACGTCTTGAAGAACCTAGTGCGCCTGTTCGTCGCGATCCGCGTCAAGGGCTAGCCGTGGCACGCACGCTGGCGGTCAACGTCGACGTCGACGGCCTGCCGCTCTACTACCGGATCCACGGGCTGTCGTGTGACCCGATGTTGTCAGAACACGGGGCGTTGGCCGCCGTGGCCTGGGAGCGCGGCGTGCGGCGGTTCCTGGAGCTGTTTGGCACCCTTGGGCTCCGCGCCACGTTCTTTGTCGTGGGCCGGGATCTGGCGCACCCCGCCGTGCGCTCGGTGGCGACAGACGCTGTACGCCTTGGGCACGAGCTCGCGAGTCACTCCCACACGCATCCGTACAACCTCATACACCTGAAGCCGTCGCGCATCCGCGAGGAGATCGCCCTCGCCGAACACGCCATCGAGGCCGTGCGTGGGGCTCCAGTGCGCGGCTTTCGCGGGCCAGGCTACAACATCAACGCCGAGGTGCTCGAGACGCTCGGCGAGCGCGGCTATCTGTACGACTCGAGCATCTTGCCCTCGCCGGCCTACTATGCGGCCCGCGCGCTGGCGATTACCGCGATCGGGCTCCGGGGACGGACCAGCCAGTCCATCGTCGGCGACCCGCTCGCGGCGCTGGGACGGCGCGGCCCGTACCGGCTCCAGCGCGGCCGGCTGCTGGAGCTCCCGATCACGGTGCTGCCGTTGCTGCGCGTGCCGGTCATCGGGACGAGCCTCGCGCTCACGCCCACGCCGGTCCTGGCGCACGTGCTGGCGCCCGCGTTGCGTCGGATGAACTTTGTCAATCTGGAGTTCCACGCCATGGACCTGCTCGACGCGACCGATCCCGGCTGCGAGGCGCTGGCGCGATATCAGCCGGACGTGACGGTGCCCGTAGGCGACAAACGCACCAGGTACGCCACGGTGCTGCGCCACCTCTCGGAGGGCGCGGACAACCAGACGCTCGAGGCGATCGCCCAGTCCTTCTAGTCTAGCTCGAGTGCGCGTGACAGGATTCGAACCTGTGGCCTACGGCTTCGGAGGCCGCCGCTCTATCCATCTGAGCTACACGCGCATGGGTCCGGGCACGCCCGGCCAAAGCGGCGCCAACCGTACGCACGGCCGCCGAGCCTGTCAATCCAGGAAGCGCTGTCCGGGGTTCTTGCTCTGCCACTCCCGAATGGCCGCCGACGCATCCCGCCGCTGGCCCGGAGCGAGCGGACAGTGCGGGGCTCCAGCCCGGTCTCGCGGCACCGGGGAGCGCGGCGTAGACTCCGATGGAGGGGTCCCATTCGCGGTCGGCGGAGACTCCGTGGGGGTGTCGCCGGCGTTCCCGGCGCTGCCGGCGCTCGTGGGAGAGGTGCCGGGTGCCGTCCCGCCCGACGGAAGGGCGAGCGTGTCACGGCCGGAGCCGCTCGCCGGTGGCGCATCCGTCGGAGCGGCGTCGAGGGCGGACTCGCGGTCCTCGATGGGCCCGCGGAAGCGCAGCGTCTGCCGGCGCCCACGCCCGGGACCCACGTAGATCTCCGACGTCCGATGGCGCGGGTCGAGCTTCAGCCGCTCGATCGTCTCCTCGGTGTGGCGCACGTCGAGGCCGACCTTGTGCTGTGCGACCGCGTACCGCCGCCGGCCGAACCGCCGCCCGGTCTCCCGCTCCAACCCGGAGTAGAACTCGGCGACCTGCTCCTCGGAGGCGTCGAGCTCGAACTCAATCGCCTCATGCGTCCGCCGCAGGAGCACGAGCCCGCGGGGGACCTCGAAGCTCTGGATGAGCGCCTCGGCGGGCAACAGGTGGCCTTGCTCGTCGACCGTGCGCAGCAGATCGACGGCCGGTCCCGGGGGCGGTGCCGGCGCGATGCTGGCGAGGACCGATGACGGCGCCGCGGGCGGTGCTGGAGTCGGCTCCGCACCCGCGCAACCGAGCAACACGACCCCGAAGAGGACGATGGGCGCTCGTGGGCTCACAGGTTCTGGATGTGGCCCCAGCCCACGCCGACGACCTGCTTCGGCGGCTTGGTGAGCTGTCGCGCGATCTTGTTGACCGCCGGCGGGACGTTCGGGTTGGCGGGCAGTGCCCCCGCGTCCGACTTGCCGAACGAGCCGGTCTGCACGACGAGCTCGGTCGTGCCACCCTTGCTTCCCTTGAGCGCCGAATTCGAGCCACCCGCGCCCGCCGCTTGCGAGACGCCGGAGTCCCCGGAGCACGCGGGCCGGGAGATGAGCGACAAGCCGTAGGGCACGACGTCGGGGATCTCGATCTTCTCGCCGAAGTCGGCCGTGTTCAGCGGGATGGGCTTGAGCGGGAACTTGCCCACCGGCTCCTTCGTCCCCGCCTTGGACTTCAGGAAGTCGAGCCCCCACACGCGCCCCGTGCCGCCCTGGCACGCGTCGGTCGCGTCAGGCTGGAAGCTCGTGAAGTAGGCGACGTTGCCGTAGATGAGGGGCTTGCTCGTGAGGCTCTCGCCGACCTCGAGCACCTTCTTCCACAGCACCTCATTGGTGGTCGCGGTGACGACGCCCGCGTCCGTGATGGTCATCTTCTCCTTGACGGAGAAGACCATCGCTCGCTGCGCGGGGTCGGTCGCGTATTCGAGGTCGCCCGTGCCCATGACCACCACGAGCTGGCCGCGCTGCGGGACCGGGGACATCGACGGCTCCGACTTGAGCGGCGAGCGGGCGGTCGAGCCAAGCCCCGAGCCGTCGTTCTCGAAGTAGGGGTCGAAGAAGAAGTTCATCGTCCACTTCAGCGGGTCGGGGTCGGACACGTCGATGCGCCAGAGCTGCCCGCCTTTGTCACCCACGAAGATCCGGGTGACGAAGGTGCCGATGAACGTATTGTAGACGGCCGGATCGCCGACGATCGTGAAGTCGAGCGTGTCCTCGACGTTGTCCGGCGCTCCGCTCTTGTCCTTGACGGTGCCGTTGCCATTGCGGAACTCGCGGATCTTGTCGCCGTTGTCGAGCCGCGTGACCATGAAGCACTTGCCGGACTCGACCTCGCCCGTCGCAGCGTCCGCCTCGCCGCACGCGGTGAAGACGGCCGCGACCTCCTCGAGGACGTTGGTCGTCTCGTTTCGGATGAACACGGTCCCGATCTTGGGCTTGCCGTGCGTGTAGCCGAGGTTCCGGTAGTCGTGGCGATCCGAATCGTCGTAGGGCTTGCACGAGATCGATCCGCTGGAGTCCACGCCATCGTTCCAGCAGTGGCGCGTGTTGCTGATCTCCCAGCGCACCCACGGCTTGAGCGGGTTGGTCACGTCCAGCGCGAACAGCCCGCGCCCGCCTTGCCGGAACGGCACGACGAGCACCGACCGCCACAGCTTGACCTCCTCGGCGATGCTCAGCGTGGCGTTCGACCGCACGAGCCGGATGTCCTTGAGGACCGGCGGCCCATCGAGGAGCACCTCCGGCTTCGTCACGAGCTTCCACGCCCGCGTGGCCGCCTGCTCCGGCGCGATGGCCCACAGCTCTTGCAGCCACTTGAGCTCCGCCGAGAGACCTCCGGCTGGCTGGCTCATGTGGACGGCGTGAACGAAGCCCTCGTGGGTCGAGAAGTACGCGACGGTCGGACGCGTCTCGATGGACTTCTGATAGGCCTTGAACGACGGGATGGCGACGTCCATCGTCGAGAGGTTGGACTGGACCACCGGCGTCGAGTGCTGAATGGCACCGAGCGGCTCCTTGACGCGCCGCGAGCCGGCCTTGCCGTAGAGCAGCTTGATCAGGTCGCTCGTGAACGTGGCGCGCACGGCCGGATCGGAGGCGTCGCCCAGACTGTTGCCACTGACCTGGTAGAGGTTGTCCTTGTAGACCGGCTCGACGTCGGGCAGCGTACCCGTCACCGGGACGGCGAGCTTCTCCGGCGTCACGGTCGTGCTAGCCGCGAGGGCCTCCATCTTGCCGTCGATGGTCACAAACAGCTTGCGATCGGTCTGATTCGGCAGCTTGGCGCGCAGGTCGGTGACCTCACACGGTCCCGCGCTGCCGGTCACCTTGTTGCGGCACGTCGCGTCACAGCGGTAGGAGGTGACCTCCATGTAGCCAGCGAGGTCGACGTCACTCCAGCGCGCGGCGCCATACGCCGTGTTGATCTGGTACTGGAGGTCCGTGGCCGAGCCCGTCACGTCCGTCGCCACGACGTCAGTGCGCGAGAAGATGCCCGGCGTGGCCTTCTGAAGGACGTTCGAGAGTGCGGTCTTGAGCGTGTTGATGTTGCTCGCAATGAACGCTTCGCCGGTGCCGCCGGCCTTGGCGATGGCGTTGACGGCGTTTGTCGTCGACGCATCGATGTTGAAGCCGACGACATAGACGCGGAAGCCACGCTTGTAGAGCTCCTCGGCGGCCTTCTCGCTCGACGGATAGCCCCACAGCTTCTCGCCCAGCGTGGGCCGGCCGTCGGTGACCAGCACGACGTGCTTCGGGCGGCACATTGCGTACGGATCGCCGTTGGGGTTGGCGAGCGTCTTGCGCTGGAAGTTGGGGTGCGTGTCGAAGAGACGGCGCACGTCATCGAGCGCGGGCGCGATGGGCGTACCGCCGAAGGGGATCATGGCCTCGACCGCCGCCTTGACGGCCGTAGCGTTGCTCTCGAGCGCGAGCGCGTCGTCCGCGGCGCTGGGCACGATGAGGCCACCGAAGGGCGAGCTCTCGTGGCGAATGCCGAGGTTGACGGGGCCGATGCCAGCGACGGTCGTCTCGTCGGTGCCCCAGGACCAATCGCCGGTGCCATCGGTGGCAGACGACGGCACCGTATCGAAGGTGGCAAAGCCGAACTTCACGCGACCCTTGTAGGTATCGAGGAGGCCGTCGGTCTCCTGCGTCGAGTACTTGGGGACGAACCACGCGACGGGGTAGCCGAAGTCGAAGCGACCGTTGGGGCGCGGTACGTCCTGACACCAGTAGTCGTTGTAGGTGCCGGAAAAGACCTGCTTGGCCGTGATGTCGCGGCTCGAGCCGTACAACAGCCCGGGCGTGGCGGTCGCATCCGGCGAGCAGTTCGGCACGACCTGATCCTTGTCGGCGTAGGACATCGAGCCCGAGGTGTCCATGACGATGAAGACGACGGGCGTGACCGAGCTGGCAGCGGTGCCTGGCGCGCCGGCGGCCGTGGCGTTCGTGTGCACGAGCACGAGCGCAATGGAGACCGTGGAGGCAGATACCGAGCGTCTCATTGACCGCCTCCGTTCACGATATAGGGCCCGACGTAGGTGTAGGCGACAAACGATCGCTGGCTGTTGCGCAGCACCGTCCCGGGCGTCCCTGCATCGACGGACCCATCGCCGTAGGTGCCCGTCGTAATCATCCGATAGCGCTTCCAGATGAACTGGTCGTTGACCGGGTAGCCCGGAACGCGATTGGTATCGACCGGCTGCGAGAGCACCGTCTGGACATTGACGCCGCCGACACCGGCGAGGTCGCGCCCGAAGGAGCCGTTGGCGGTGAGGTCGAACGTGGCATTCGGGAGGTCGCTGAGCTTGATCGTGTTCTGGTTGGCCAGAACGAAGGCCGGGAACGCGTCGCCGCGCGAGACGGCCATCGCGAGCACGCTCATGAGCCCGGTATCGGTGATCCGCCCCGCGGCTTCGCTCGAGCGGAAGAGGCCGACCTGACTGTGCTCGGACACGACACCGCGCACCGCGATGAAGCCGACGCCCGCGAGCACGACGATGACCATGAGCGCGACCACGATCAGCATACCCTTGGGCTGGCTTCGAAACGCAGTGGACCGTGACGGCAGCGTCGCCATGGCTAGATCCCCTTCTTCACGTTGCGCATGGCCAACGTGCTGAACATGACCTTGCTCGTCATCGTCTGCGTGCGGCACGCGCCGCGCAGCCGATTGGTGCTGTCGGTGTCGAGGTCGAACGATTGGATCGGCACCGTGAGGCTGCCCCGAACGATCGGGTCGAGGTCTTGATCCTCGTCGGCCGTGCGCACGGTGAGCTTGATGGTCGCGGCCCGAAGATCCTGCGGGCGGGCGGTACTGTCCGCGTCGTTGCCGAGCCAGCCTCCGCCGGGACGCACGATCGTGTCGCTGGTCGTGGGCACAAACGACAACGTGGGCTTGATGCCGCTGAGGTCCTCGTCGAACGTGTAGTCGAACAGCTCGAGATCCACGACGTACTCGGCGATGACGAGCCGCGTGCCGGCGACCGGGGTGACGCCGTCGATCTCGACCTCCTCGCGCACGAGATCGGTCTTGGTCCCATCGGCCGGCGCACCAGGACGAATGTCGGAGACGATGACGTAGCGAACGAAGTGCGCCGAGTTGACCTCGAGCCCCTCGCCAAATCCCTGTACGCCGCACACCTGAGTGCCGGAGCGAACGGGCGGCGCGGTCTCGAGCGTGATCTTGCCCTGCGCGTAGTTCACGCCCGCAATGGGGATCAGCATCTCGTACTGGTCCTTGTCGAGCATGCGGAGATAGCGGCGCTTGCCGCCCATGAACGCGCGCTCGAACTCGGTCTGGTTGAGCTGGGCCTGAAATCCCGCCTGGAGGGTGACCTCGGTGCCGACGACGCTCTGGGTGTAGAAGACCTGCCCGCTCCCCGAATAGTCGCCGAACAGCACGACCGCGGACGGCGTGATGTTGGGGTTGGTCACGCCGAGGGCGGGGACCGGAAACGCGCCCGTGTGCTCCACGGTCACGGCCCGCACCTTGAACGGCGGCTTCAGGCAGAGGTTGCCGTCGACCGCGGAGTTGGCCGTCCCGTTGAAGCCCGCGTTCTGGAGGTCGACGCGCATGTGATCGAGGCCAAAGCGCAGCTGGGCCTGCATGTCGAGCGACAAGGTTTGGGACCGATAGGCGCGCGTCGCACGAACGTAGACCGTATACACGATGCCGATGAGCGTGACCGCCACAGCCGTTGCGACGAGCAGCTCGAAGAGGGTGAAGCCGCGGGGACCGCGCGCGCTCATGACGCGACCTGCTTCAAGAACACGTTGCGCATGAGCACGACGGGCACCGTGATCGAGGAGGTCTCGTGGACCCGATCCCACGGCGCGACGGTGTCTGCCGGATTGCACTGCGAGAGCTGCTGATAGTCCGCGTGATCGCGGAGCCAGGTGATCCGGACGTCCGCGCGCAGCATCAGATCGGAGGTGACCCACGTCAGCCGATAGAAGACGCAGTAGGACGCGTTGATCGCCTGACCGTTCGGCAGCGTATACTGTTGAATGATGCCGCTGTCATAGGTCGCGTCGTTGCCGACGGGGGTCACGAGGCTGTCAGCACCCGTCGCGCCATTGGAGTAGGCTAGGAGCCACGCCGACTGCGAGCCCTCCGTCGTGTCCAGCGGCGCGTTCTTCAGGAACTTGAGCTGGAGCTGACTCTGGAGCGTGGCCACGTCCGGCGACCACTGGAGGGCCTCGAGGCGGAGCGTCTGCGCGACGTGGTCGGCGAGGTTGATGGCGCCCTGCGTCGCGCGGCTGTCGGATGCGGACTTGACCGTGCCGATCTGGAGCCGCAGGAGCGCGATGAAGCCCAGGACCGTAATCATGATGACGATGAGCAGCTCGACCATGGTGAAGCCCGTGGCGGTGGGGCGGGACCCGGTGCGAGGCTGCGTGCTCATTGGGCGTGCTCGAACCGTGGGAGGCCCTGGTAGGAGACGATGATCCGGTGGGTCGTATCCACCGGAGTGGAGCCATCGACGCGCCGGAGATAGATGTGCGCCTCACCGGCGCCGTAGGCCGTGTTCGTGGCGGGGAACGGCTGGCTGGTGCTGGTATCCAGCAGGCGACCTTCTGGCGTAAAGCAGAGGCGGCGACTGCTGGACAGGTCTACGGGCAGCGTGGCCGTGACCTTGATGTCCTTGAAGTCGCCGACGTTCAGGTCGAGCTGCCGGATGGGCGATGGGAGCGGGTCGGTGAGGCTCGAGCAGCGCGCCGTGCTGGCCTCGTAGACCGAGAGGACGCCGTGCTGTTGCGAGCCGGCCGTCGGGTTGACCTCCAGCACATACGCCCGGTTGCGGCTGCGGGCCTGGACGTGCGCGAACTCGACCAGCGCCATGACCTCGTCGGTCGCGTCGATGAGCTTCTGTCGACGGAGACCACCGGCGACCGTGGGGTAGGCGAGCGCGGAGATGGCGGTCATGACGGCGATGGCGATCATGAGCTCCACGAGCGTAAAGCCGCGACGGTCGTGGCGATTGCCTGGCGCTGCAGCCGTTCTCGGGTTCCCTCTCGTATTTCCTCCCTGCGCCTCGAATCGTGCCGTCATGGCTTGCGAAGGTGCGCGTCCCGTGGGACCGCCTCAATCTTTTAGCAATGCACGTGCCACGAGGCAAGGTTTGCGTCGTGCGATTTGGTGCAGCGGTCTGCGCCGTGCACAAGGGCGTCTCCCGCGGAACCACGCAACGTTTGCGTGGTCGTGAGGGGGTCGACCCGCCCCGACCGAGGGAGAAACTTCAACAATTTCAAGTGGAGGGAAGAAACTCCGGCAGGTGCTCGCCCCGAAGCAGGTCCGCAACCGTTTCCCGATCGCGGATGACCGCGAACTCCGCGCCCGACACCAAGACCTCTGCCGCCCGCGGACGGCTGTTGTAGTTCGACGCCATGGCCATGCCGTAGGCCCCTGCGGAGAGTATGGCGAGCAG
>SXGT01002814.1_pt1 | contig 65922 bp, 51 predicted proteins | sample 3176221 | NCBI WGS metagenome assembly SXGT01 (sample SAMN11356862, study PRJNA531348) | freshwater metagenome | isolation source: freshwater sample F1-120 | place: China: Fuxian Lake, Yuxi | collected 2017-12-25
CCCCCCCCCCCCCCCCCCCCCACTAGGTATTAAATCTCATAGGAATTAGATCTTATCTCGACTCCCGGCCCCTTCTCTGACCCCGAGAGCGGCCACCGGTCACTGCTACCGCTTGTTTCGCCGTCGAAAAAAAACACCTCAGCTTGCCCAGAATTCCACTTGCCGACAAGTAATCCAATGAATACGCTACTCGTCTAGACGACTAGACGCACTTGGAGTTTGCAAAATGAAGCATCCATCTAAAGCGAGTGGCCCTGCGTACTACCAAATCAAAACGCATTTTGTCGCCAAGATTCGGCAAGGTGAATGGCCTCTGGATTTCCGGATCCCAGCGGAACCTGCCATTCAGAAGCTGTTCGCTGTGAGCCGCGGCACCGTTCAGAGAGCACTGCTCGAATTGGAATTAGAAGGCTACATCCGCAGAGAGCATGGCAAGGGAACGTTCGTAGCCAACACTACCGCGCGGGTACCATACGAACTGAGCGAGATTGCCTCTTTTTCGGAACAAATCAAGAAAGCTGGAATGAGGCCTTCAATGACGGTTCTTGGCAAGTGCCAATTACCCGCCGAGGAAGCCGGAGACCGAGTGATGACTGCATTGGACGCTAAACGTGACGAGACGATCGTCAAGTTTCGGATTCTGCGTCTAGCCGACGAATCACCTATTTCGCTCCAGACCGTGTTCCTCCGAAATTCCCGGTGTCCGGAAATCATGAGAGTTGAGTTCTCCTCATTGTTTAAGTTATATCGGGAACGTTATGGTGTTCAGATCCTTGAAACAGATGAGGTCTTGTGGGCAGCATCGCCAACAACTGAGGAAGCCGGACTTCTGGACCTAGCACCGAATACACACGTTGTAGTCCGTGAGCGGGTTTCATTTGACCAACATAAGGCACCGTTCGAGTTTGTCCATACTGTCGCCCCAGAAGACAAACTCCGGTACCACTACCATTCTGCGAAAAATCAACAAGTATTGTCCTCTGGCAAACCGATGCGAAAGCAAATGCGAAAGAGAACATCGTAACCATATCAGACTCATGCACGGATGAACATGAGTTGCTCACGCGGTTCCTTGCAAGGATGCAGCAGATTGATTATGTCATTCTCCACGGCAAGGAGTTGTGCGCAAAACGAAAAGGAGCGTACTTCATGGATCAGGAAATCATCCGCACTTCGGAGCCGGGCTGGTTCCTTAAACTCGCTCGCGCCTACCGCGAGCGAAGAGCGGCGACCCTCATTGACGATGGCGGAATTGGGGTAGATCCCGAGGCTGAAAGCCTCCTTGAAATGGGCCGAAAATCGCGCCTGTCCTCCTCCGAATGGGCAGCGGTACTCGTGGCCCTCGGTGTTTCCAGTGTCGGCGTATGGTTGGTGCGAATGGCTATCCTGGATCCGGAACCGACTAGCAAGCTTTGGCTGCTCATCGGATCGGGTGCAGTTTGTATTATCGGCGGTGGATTCTTAGCGATTCAGATTCTTTCTAACCGACGACCGCCCACAGTAAGAATTACGCCCGAAGGGATTTCGATCGTTTGGGAAAGTGAATAACAGTTGTTCGATTGCCAATGGAAATACACTGGACTGCTTCCAATATCACTCCTTGGTTATTGAAAGGTCAAAATGAGTAGCCAACTATTAGCAAGTGAGAAACAGATTGTTCGCGACTATGTGAAGGGGAAAAAGAGATTCCCAGAGATCTCGCCACCACGCCGGCCGGCAGCATTTGACAATCCTGCATCTGAAGAACAGCTGGGCGCTTTTCGCGATCTTGATCGACGCAAGACAGTTACGGCCGATATTGAGCTTATCGAGGAGCTCCAAAAAAAACACAAATCGATTCCGTGTTTTCTCGAGGCCGGCCCGAGAAAGAAGCTCGTATTCGGAGTCCCCAACAATGGACAATCGCTAAATGTCGCAGTTGTAACCGCTGGAGGACTTGCGCCTGGACTCAACTCTGTCGTACACAGCATTGTCGAACGGCACGATAAGACTTATGCCAAGTTGTTAGGAAATGGCAAAGTGTACGGGTTCCTTGACAGTTTTAATGGCCTTGCCGGCGATTCTCCATCATGGATGCAGCTTCATTCAGATGACACCGAGAAATGGCTCGACAAAGGCGGCTCTGAACTTGGCAATATGAGGGGAATAAAAGAAAACTCAATTGACGATTGGGCAAAATCTATCAGTGAGAAACTAAAGCGATGGAGCATAAATATTCTATACGTTATCGGCGGTGACGGGTCCTTGGGAGCAGCCCACGCGATTGCAAGGGCGGCACGCGACACGATCGTCGTCGGGATTCCAAAAACGATGGACAATGATATCTTATGGGTATGGCAGTCATTCGGCTTTAATACTGCTGTTGAGCGAGCCGCGCACTTCATCAATGCGCTACACGATGAGGTCCAGGGAACTCGTCGCGTCTGTGTCGTTGAATTCTTCGGGGCGCAATCTGGCTTTGTCGCCGCAAACGCGGCGTTAGCGAGCGGTCATGTCGATCTCGTAATGATTCCAGAAGTGTTTGGCACCAATGGGATGACGGCTGAACGAGCGATAGAGATCCTTAGGGAGTATCGAAAATACCTTCGCAGGCGTGTTCTTGAAAAACACAGTAACGCGCACGGCCTAGTAGTGTTAGCCGAAGGTGTAGCGACCGAGCTCGAAAGACTTAATGTTAAGCTAAATGGCAAGAATGTAAGAAAAGACCAATCGGCCGAGCAAATTACCACGTTCCTTGGTGATGGGTTATTCACCATGGCCAATCGGCCAGTAATCACATTTCACGTTGAACCGCGGTACTACGTACGTGCTTATAAAGCAAATGCACACGACCAAGTTTATTGCAAACGCCTGGGCGCACTCGCAGTAGACAATGCACTTGCAGGATTCACTGATTTCATGATTTCTCAGTGGCTTACCGAGTATGTCCTCGTTCCACTTGAACTGGTTGCGGGAGGACGAAAGCGAGTCCCGACGGGTGGAATTTTCTGGAAACAGGTCGTTGCAAGCACGGGCCAACCGTCATTCCCTTGAGGCTCTTGTTCAGGCAATGAGGCCTTGAAAAAAATGGGGGGGGGGAATACTAGGGTCCGGCAGTCGCGGTTTTTCGATGGTTCCCCTTCGGCTCCGTACTCGTCCCCCGTCCCCACACCGCAGGCCCGTCCACAGCCTTACCGTGTTGGCCTGCCAGCTGGAGATGGCCAGCAGACGGTCGCGGAGAAGCGGACATGCCAGACCTGGTCGTGGTGGCGTCGAAGCTCGGTGGTTCATCGGTCCGTGCAGCGTCCCTCGCGCGAATCTTGCCGGGCTTCCTCGACCAGCCAATCCAACTTGCCGGCCGACACATCGGCCTCGAACTGCCGGTCCCACTCTGCGGCATCGAAGTCAGCAAACCAGGCGCGAAACGCGGCCAACTCCTCAGGGGAGAGCTGGCGCACACCGTTTTCGAGTTGTTGAATCGTGCTCATGCCAACAGTTTACCTCGAACGCTAGTTTGACGCAACCCTTGGGCCTATCACCGCGACCCCGTCCATAGCCGTACGCTGTTGTCCTGCCCGCTGGAAATCGCGAGGCGGCCGTCGCGGGAGAAGGCTACGTGCCAGACTTGATCGCGGTGGCCTTCGAGTTTGCGGAGTTCCTTGCCGGTCTGGGTGTCCCATAAACGGACGACGCTATCGGATCCGGCGGAGAGGACGCGTCGCCCGTCCGGTGAGACGGCGACCGACTGGATGTAGCCGTTGCTGCCTGCGAAGGTCTGCACGGTTTTCCCCGTGCTCAGGTCCCAGAGGCGCAAGGTCTTGTCGCTGGAGCCGGTGACGGCGTGACGGCCATCGGGGGCGAATGCGACGCAGAGGACGGTGTCGGTGTGGCCTTCGAGTTTCTTGAGGGGGGCGCCGGTGCCGACTTCCCAGAGCCGGGCCGTCTTGTCGAGACTTGCCGACAGGGCGCGGGTGCCGTCGCGCGACAGCGCGACACACCAGACCGTATGTTCGTGGCCAAGGAAGGAACGCTGCTCCAGGCCGTTTTCCACCTTCCAGAGTTTGAGCATGCGGTCGTCGCCGCCGGACAGAATCCACTTGCCGTCGGCGGAGATCGCGACCGAGCGGACGTAGTCGCGATGGCCTTCGAAGACCTTGAGGGCTCGGTTCGTTGACAGATCCCACAGGCGCACGGTATTGTCAAACGCGCCCGAGACGGCCCGCTTGCCGTCGGCGCTGAAGGCGACGCACCAGACCTTGCCGGCATGGCCGTCGAGCAGGCGAATCTCCTTGTAGGTCTTCGCGTTGAATAGATGCAGGTTGCCGTCGTAGCCGGTGGTGATGAATCGCTTGGCATCGGGGGAGAATGCGCAGCCGTAGACGGGGCCGCTCGGGACGTCGATCTTCTTCAGCTCCGACTTGATCTCGCCGATGCGGTACTCGGCCGGAAGGAGAGCGGAGATTTCTTGCAACTTGGATTCGATCAACGCGCGATCCTTGACATCCGCGTCGGCGAGGTTTTCCTGGTACCAGTGGAACGAGCGCAGCAGCGAATGAGTTTTCATGGCGGCATCGGTCTCGGCATTGTTGCCGAGGTTGTACCAGCCCAGGGCGACGACGCGGCGGGCGCCCTGCGTTGTCGGCCCGGCGAGATCCGATTCTGCGAGGAAGCGCAAGGCGCTCTTGGTCCCGCGTGCCAGCAGGGGCAAGCCACGCTCGAAGTTGCCCTTGATGAGGGCGTGATACTTGCCCATTTCGAGATTCGCCTCGGCATTCGTCGCATCCTTGGCAAGCGTGTCGGCAAAGGGCTGCCAGCGGGAGAACTCTTTTTGCGCCGTGGCGATCTCGTCCTGTTTCTTGCGCATCGACGAGACCAGGGCAATGCTGCGCAGCTTGCGCGAGGCTTGCTCGGCGGCGGCGATCAGGTCGAGACTCGACGGATAATCGTCGGCATCGAGCGTGTCTTCGAGAATTAGCAGGGCGCGGTCGATCACCGATTGGTAGGCGGCCGCCGGCGCTCCGTCGGCCTTGCTGGCTTGCTGGAGCATCTTGACCTTCATCTGGAAGATCGTGCCCGCCGGCATGAGAAAGCCCGCCGCCAACTCGTCGGCGGCCTGGAGCGCCGTCTCCACGGCGCCTGCCTGAGCTGCCAGGGTGTGAGCCTTGGTGAAGAGGACGTAGCGTCCCGCGGCATCGTCCTTGGTGTCCTTGCCTTCGAAGAGAAGCGTCTGTGCCAGGCGGGAGCGCAAGACGGCGTCCTTCTCGGCCTTGGCGAAGTCGTCCTTGTAGAGTTCATCGAGCAGTTTCTCGATGCGCGCCTGGGCTTCCTTGCTCGGGACTGGCCATTTTTTCGCTTCCTGCGCGTGCGAGAGTGTAGGCAGGAAAAGCAGCGAGGCGACAACAATAGCCCGGCAACGCATGGTGGCCCTTTCGAGTGGCGAGGGGATTTCGAACAATGCAGGTTCATCCGGCGGGGGATGAATGTCAAGTATTTTATCGCCAAGTCTGTAAAGAGCGAATTTGCATCGGACATTTTGAGTTTTCCCCTCCCGTTTGGTATGATGGCGGAGTATTGAAATACTCAGTTCAATTGCCGTAGGAGGTAGATATGACAATCGACGGCACGGTGCAAAACGGAGCAATCGTTCTCGATGGCAAATTAAGAGTTCCCGATGGGACTCGCGTTCGGGTGATCGTGCCGGAGGAGAACGCACATAAACCAACGTTGCTCGGGTTGTTGGAACTTGCCGGGACCGTGAATGATCTGCCGAGCGATATGGCGCTCAATCATGACCATTACCTGCACGGACATCCAAAGAAATGACCACGGTTTTCGCAGACACCTTCTATTTTCTGGCTCTCTTGAACAACACGGACCAAGGCCATCCGAAGGCGCTGGACTTCACGAAAGACTACCAAGGCCGAATCGTGGCGACGGGATGGGTGCTGACGGAACTGGGTGACGCCCTCGCCTTCACCCGCCACGGACGGGCCCAATTCGGTGCTACCCTGCAGAAGTTGCGTGGGGACCCCAACGTGGATGTGCTTGCCTCCAACGAATCACTATTGCAGGATGGGATCACGTTGTACATGAATCGTCCCGACAAGGAATGGTCCCTGACCGACTGCATCTCCTTCGTGGTGATGCAACGTGAAGGCATAACCGACGCACTGACCGGCGATCATCACTTTGAGCAAGCCGGATTTGTGGCGTTGCTGAAGTAGCGGCATCGTTCTTGGTGGCCACTTTCTGGTTTTGAATTGATAGCAACGGCGACGGCGTATCGGTCTTTCGTTTCAGTGTCTGCGTCGCCTATCGGCCCTCCTCCCTCGCTTTGTCACGCTTGTAAATCAGCGCTCGGCATTTTCTGCAAGCCACGGCCGTGCGATCGTCGGTGGCGATACCTTCCATTTGGGCTCGATGAGCCGCTTCCGGATCGCGCGGGTTGCACAGGACCATGCCGTCTTCATTGAGAGCGTGCAGATCGCGTTTTTGTCGATTGTCCGATTTCATCGTGGTTCACAACCATTTGAGCATTTCCCGCGCCGCGTTGTAGCCGGCGATGCCCATGACGCCGCCGCCGGGGTGGGCGGCGCTGCCGCACATGTAGAGATTGCGGATTGGCGTACGGTAGTTCGCGTAGCCGACCACCGGGCGGAAGAGGAACAGTTGGTTGAGGTTCATCGCCCCCTGGAAGATGTTGCCGCCGGTCAGGCCGAACGTCTTTTCCAAATCGAGAGGCGAGACCATCTGGCGATCGATCACCGACGCCTTGAAGCCGGGGGCGTACTGCTCGACGATATCGAAGCAGCGGTCGGCAAACGCGTTCTTGGCGGCGTCGTCCCAGGTGCCGGTCTTGAGCTTGTACGGCGCATACTGCACGAACATCGACGCCAGATGCTTGCCCGGCGGCGCGACGGTCGAGTCGAGCGCGGACGGCATCGTCATCTCGACGATCGGATCGCGCGACGGGATGCCGTACTTGGCGTCGTCGTAGCCGCGTTCGATGAAGTCCTGATCGGGGCAGAAGTGCATGGTGCCGTGGTGCTGCGGCCCGACGCCGTTGCTGGGCAAGGCGGTGAAGCTGGGCGGCGCGGAGAGCGCGATGTTGATCTTCATCGACGCGCTTTCATAGCCGATGCGTTTGACGGCAGTGACGAACTCGGGAGGCAGGTCCTTCGGGTCGAGGAACTTCTCGAAGGTCCAGTGCGGATCGACGCCGCTGGCGATCTTGGCGCCGTCGAATTCCTCGCCGCTTGTCAGAACCACGCCGGTGGCAGCGCCGCCTTGCACCTTGATCTTGGCGACCTCGGCGTCGCAGCGAATCTCGACCCCCAAGTCCTTGGCGGCGCTGGCGAGCGCATTGGAGATCCCCCCCATGCCGCCGCGGACATACGCCCAGACGCCTTTCTTGCCGTTCGTTTCCCCCATGACGTGATGAAAGAGCACGTACGCCGTGCCGGGCATCGAGGGGGCAGCGAAGGCGCCGATGATGGCGTCGGTTGCGAGCGTTCCTTTCAACTCTTCGGACTCGAACCAGCGATCCAGGATCGTCCGCGCGGGGCCAGTCAAGATTTCGATCGCCTCGCCCAGTTCGGTGCCGAGCTTGCGGAATGACTGCCCCGTTTGAAATAGCGACCACATGCCGGTGATGCCGGGGTTGAGAATGTTCGGCGGCGTCATGTTCAACGTCGGCTCGACGACGGAGGCGACGCGTTCCAGCATTTTCTCGTACTTCGGATAGTTCTCCGCGTCCTTCTTCGAGAACTTGGCGATCTGCTCCAGGTTCATCTTCGCGTCCGGCCCCATGAACAGGTGCCGGCCGTCGAGGAACGGCGTGAACGACGACGGATTGCGCTCCAGCAGCGCGAAGCCGTAGTCGGCCATCTTCAGCTCCTTGATGATCTGCGGGCTGAACAAGCTATTGACGTAAGCGCAGGTGGAAACCTTGTAGCCGGGGAAGGTGTTCTCCTCGGTGACGCAGGCGCCGCCAACAAGATAGCGGCGTTCGAGAACGAGAACCTTCCACTTGGCGCGGGCCAGATAACACGCGGTGACGAGGCCGTTGTGGCCGCCGCCGATGATAATGGCGTCGTATTTGGTTGCCATGTTACTCCTTTTGGTTGACTGGTCCGAGTCCGAGCGCCTGCGAGGTGGCCCAGGCGTTCGGGCTCGGACTTACTTCTTTTCCGGTGGCGGTGAGTCCGCAGGCTTCTGGGCGTCGCGCTTGCGATTCTCCCATGGTTCGCGCGGGGCGCCGTTTGCGATCAGCAACTCTGCCACCTCCACGCGGTCCAGGGGGACAAACTCAATCGGCGTACTTCCGTCCAGCGTCCTGGCCCGTACGTCCGCCTTGTAATCCAGAAGCAGCTGGATCATCGACTTGGCGCCGCGCTCGGCCGCGTGGTGCAGTGGGGTCCTTTGGGTTTCGCTATCGCGGGCGTTCACATGAACCCCTTGTCCAGGAGCAACTTCGCAATCCGCATCGATTTGTCGGACGAATTCCTGCATACTGGCATCAAGACCGACCAGGTGGCGACCCCAGACTTATATCTCGCATCCACGTTGGCGCCGCGGGCCAGAAGCAACTCGACTGCCTCGACGCTGTCAGAATCCGCGGCCGAATAGAGAGGGGTCTCCTCGCTGGATTTGGTCTTGGCCTCGATGGAGATGCCATTGTCCAGGAACCACGCAACAGTTTGGGCTCGATTCCCCCGCGCCGCCAAGTGGATCGGTTGGTAATGCCGCGACCAATCATTGACAGCCGATTCGAGATCGGCGCTGCGCTCCTTCAGCAATTTCAAGACCTCGACCTGTCCTTCCTCCGCGGCAAGATGCACGAGTTGCTTGCCCGTGTCGCTCGAAAAAAGGTTCTTGCCTCGAGCCGGCTGGCGATAGGTTTCCGTCAACAACTTGGGATTGGAATCAAGGTAGTCGCGAACTTTTTCCACATCACCCTTCTTGGCTGCATGAAAAATCGGGTGGTCCTGCCCGGAACATCCGCACCCGCTGCAACAACCGCCGCACCCGAGCGTGCCGACGAGCATCACGAGCCACCATGGGCGATTCGTTATGAGGTAGGACCTCATGGGGGTCATTCTCCCGCTTTGACGTACACCTGCCCCGTGTCCACGTGCTCGAAGTCGAGGCTGCGCAGGAAATCGAGCCCTGCGACATTGGTCTCCTCGAGTTGGATCTCGACCAGCGTGAAGAATTGCTCCTGAATGTACTTCATGATGAGCGAGAGAAAATAGCGGCCCACGCCGGCTTTGCGATAGGGTGGATTGACCTCGAAGTCGAAGATGCCGACGCTGGGCCGTTGCCAGTGGTACGAGAACGCGTCCATCTCCCACACCAGCGTACGTGCGACCCAGCCGCTCGATTGCTTGTCATACAGGACAAATTGCAGCGGATCGACCCAGCCTTGCACGAGTTCATGCCACCGACTCATGAGCCGGCGTGGGCTGCCAAATTGCAGATCGTAGCGCCCGCGCATTGGCACGAAACGGGGATCGAACATTTTCATTGCTTGATCGAGCTTGCGATGGAGAACGTGGATTTTCTGCTCGACGCGGTAGCCCCGCTTGGTCAGGAATGGCTCGGCAAGGGCGTCGCTTTGCAGGATGCCTGGCGATTCGCAGCCGCCGTAAAGTCCCATGTAGAATGGGTTGTTCGGCCAATGCGAACCGACCGTAAGTGTTGTCGCGCCGCGTTCGCGCAGATACTGCTCGCTGCGTTTGAGCAATTCGCTGCCGATCCCTTGCCGACGCTGAACCGGGCGAACTCCGACCAGGCAAGTCACGCCGATCGGCTGGGTGTTAAATGGATTGCCCGACATGCCGGCATGAGCCCAGCCGATCGGCTTGCCATCAGCGAGGGCGACCGTCAAACCCTTGGGATCGAAGATCTGCTTGGCGAGGACGTAGCGTTCGAGGAGGGAGTTGTTGACGAGTCGGGGAGAGCCACGCTGCGTGAACGCTTCATTCCAGACCGCAACCAGGCGAGGAGTGTCGATGTTGCGAAACGTGCGGTATTCAACCACGATACTTCCTCTCGCGCGCCGTCGTTCGCAGGATGGTGATGGTTGAAAATCATTATACTTGCCTGAGACGATGGCGAGTAGATTCCTGGAAACGCAGAGGATTTCCTTGCGGGCGAGCGCCTTGGACCATCGTTTCGCTTGACGTCACGCACTCGCACGCAGAGTTCCGTGCTGTGGCCGTTCGTTTGTTTCCGGCAACAGCAGGATCCATTCGCTCCCGTGGCCCGGTTCGCTGTTGACGTCAATGCAGCCGCCGCTCTGGCGAAGAATCCCCTGGGCTGTCGCGAGGGCCAAATCGCCCTTGGCGCCGTCGGTGACTCGATGGTAGGGCTCGAAGACGTGGGCCAACGTGTCCTCGTCCATGCCGACGCCGGTATCGCGCAGACTAATCTGCACATACGCCCCCGGGGACATGTCGGCATGCGTCAGTTCGCTTCGCGACAACTGCACGCGGCGTGCCGCGATCGTCAGCGTGCCCCCGTGCGGCATATGTTGCCTCGATTGGGTGACGACGTTCAGGATCGCTTGTTCCAGGGCATGGCCGTCGTGCTTGACCCAGTAATCTTCGTCACCGAGGTCCCAACGGACGTTTACCCCGTGCCCGAGGGCGGCGCCGATCTTCGTTTCGATCGACGTGAGCTGATGACGAAGCTCGACCGGCGCCATCTGGAGCAGATGATTTCGGCTGAACGCGATCAGCCGCTGCGAAAGCTCGGTGCCGCGGGTCGCCGCCTGGCGGATGTCGTCGAGGTAGTTCTGAGCAACATGATCGCGCGGCAGGTTCTCGCGCAGGACGTCCGTGTTGCCTATCACGACCGAAAGCACTTGATTGACTTCGTTGGCAACGCCGCTGGCGAGGCGGCGCATCGCCTCCTTGTTGGCTTTGACGACGGCGGCCGAGTTCTCGTGCGTCTGGTGCAGCTGGTGCAGGCGATCCTGGTGTTCGCGCAAAGTTTCATCCAGATCTTCGCGGTCACGCTTGTGCTCGTGAATTTCTTTTTCGAGCTGTTTCACCCGGCTCTCCTGGTCGCGCAACTCGCTGTCGTAGAGCTTTTCGGTTTCCTCATGGTCGGCAATACGCTTCTGCCAGTGCCGGGCTTGATGTTGATGATCTTGCAGTTGCGCCTTCAGGTCTTTGTGCGTGCTGACGTCGTGGAAGGAGAAACGCAGCACACCGGCTCCATCGGGATGATCATGGAGGGCCTGCACATGCACCTCGACCGTGCGGCCGGCCTCCAGCATCATCTCCCAGGGGTTGGCCGGGGGAGTCTTGACGGCATGCTGGAACTCCTTCCAGCCGGTTTCGACCTGAGTCTCCATGTGAGCGGCGATTGTGTTCCAGGTGTGGTCGGTAAGCGTGTCTTCGGAGAGCTTCCACAGGTTCGCGAAGGCCGGGTTCCAGGAGAGAACGTCGCCGTGCGCGGAAAGCAGGAGCACGCCGTCGGCGTTGGCCTGCTGATGTGCAGACAGGAGCCAGCGCTGCTGGCGAAGGTCGGCACGGGCCCGGCTTTCGCGCTCGCGCAAGGTCGCGCACTCATTGGCCAGGTCGGCGGCGCGGGCCTCGGCCGCCTGCCATTCTTCGTGGTGATCGTGCAGTAGCTCCGGTTGCGGCGGCATGGGCACGTCCGCCGTTTCTTGTGCTGCGCGGATGCGGACGACGAGCGTATCCGCCTCCGCCAGCGCCTGCCAGCGAATTTCGACCTGGCGCCAGACGCCGTAATCCGCGCTGAGGCGGCACGCTGTGGCAGTGTGAGGATCGGGGGATCGCATGGCCGTGTGCGCCTGTGCGCGGTCTTGCGGATGGATCATATCCAGTAGGTTGCGATTCCGGAGTTCGTTCGGCTGGTAATTGAGCGAAGTCTGCCAGGCCGGGTTGGCGTAAAGGATATTGGCCAGGCCGTCAACAACCGCAATCGGCTCCACATGGTCCTCGACCAGGGCGCGAAAGCGGTCGCGCTCGTCGGCGAGGCGAGACTCGGCCTTCCAGCTGCGCCGCAACTCGCGATCGAACACGAGCCAGAAGAGGACGCAGCCGACTAGCAGGCTTACGCCGGTCAAGGCAGACGCACCGACTGCATGCCATCGGGCTCGGTACACGGCGGCGAGGTCGCGCTCGCTGGAACCGATACCGGAATGCAAGGATTCAGCCTGCACGACGGCCCGCTCACGCGCCATCTGAAATTCGCTGCGTGACTTGAGCCGCTGTTCCACCGCGTTCTCCGCGAGGATGACGTAGTAGTACTTCTGCATCTGCTGAACGTGCTCGTCGATGCGGGCCAACTCTTTGTTCCACGCGGGCCTCGTTTGGAGTGCCCCTTGCAGTTGGCCGTACAGCCGGGTGAACTGATCGTGGCAGGTCTGCCAGGCCGTCTTGTCGACCGAGGAGTTTGTCGTCGCCAGCACATCGGCGAAATTGCGTAGGCCGTCCTCGAGCTTGGCGACCTGGACGAGGTATTCTTGCAGTTGCTGCTGTTCGGTCCGAACGCGATCGGCGTCCAGGAAGAGGGCGGCGATCCAGCCAACGAAGCAGGCGATGAGCAACGCCGCCGCGCCAGTCCAGCTACGGGGCAGCGCTTGGCTTTCCCGCAATCGGCAGCGCAGGAGGTAGCTGAGCAGCCCGAAGCAGAGCACGATGTCCAGCGCACCGACGGCCACGAGCGCGTAATGAGGCGTGTCCGATGCCGGCTGAAAGGTGTTGTGTACCAGCCAGGCGCCGAAGGCGATGCCCAGGACGGCCAAGCTCTCAAGCCAGGGGAGGCGTAATGGGGTCCGAGTCATATCCGTATTCTCGCGTGCAAACCAGCCGCGCGCTCGTGCGCGTAGCCAATTCACCATCCATGGTGATTCCGGACGCTGCCCGCCGATTTTAGCCGAAAGGCCGGCTCGGACGCAAGATAGATAAGACGGCAAAACGGGCTTTCGGTGTGCCCGCGGATTTCGGCACTCAGGCTCGGCAGGCAGCCGTGGGTGTAGCACAGGCATCTTGCCTGTGCTGGGAGCGCCAATCGGCTTTCAGGTGCGAGCACAGGCAAGATGCCCGTGCTACACAAGCCGCAGGACTACCGAAAACGGTGGCCACACCCACGGGCTGCCCGAGAGGGGCCCCATTGTTGCTCATCCCTGCCTCCATGCGGCCGAATTGCAGGTTTTTCCAGGAAATAGTGCAAGGATCTCAGCCTTTAAAAAAAAGTAATCGCGACGCGTTAGGTCTGGGGAAAGCCGCCGTAATCTCTGGTGAGTGGCAGGTTGAACGCTTGCGGGTGCGAGCGACGCTGACACGAGGGCAACAAGACACCATCGGGGAGATTCAAATGTTCACCAAGATCTTTGCACTGGCGTTGGCGGTTCTGGCTCTGGTCAGCACGGGCGTTTCGACGGCCCAGGCGCAATCCGGCGGTCAAGTCCAGGTGATTCGCAGCAGTATCAATCCGGTCGCCCCGCGAGTGGGGGAATACTACACGCTCTCCGTCACCGTTCAGAACAACACCGGCAGCACCGTTGTCGCGACCGTCAACCTCGTCGAGTGGCCCAACGGCGACGTCCCCCAGGGAAGCCAGGCGATCGCCTATCGCCTTAACCCCGGGCAGCAGGGAACCTATAACTTCACTTTCTATTGCGGCGTCGAAGGCGGCACCGTGCGATACAATCTCAGTGCGGTCCGGGCGAATTAGGGAGACGGGGTGGTGAGTGGTGAGTGGTGAGTGGTGAGTGGTACACACTCCCCACTCACCACTCACTTCTTCGCATCTATTTGTTGGCACGTTTCAGGTGATGCTCCGCAACGTCCGCCGTTCCGATTGCCGAGGAGCTTATGAATTTCAGCCGCATCGCTCTCCTGACCGTCCTGGCATATGCAACGGGCTCACAGCCTTGCCACGGGCAAGAGTTGGCGGACGCGGTCCTCTACAAGGACGTCGTTTACTTCTCGGTAACCAAGCTGGCCGAACGTCTCCATGCGACCGTCAGTCTTTCGCCGCTGGCGCGGGATGTCAGGATCAAGACCAAGGATCAGGACTGGGAATTCGTCAACGGCGGACAGCGGCTGAAGCTCCCGTCAAGCAAAGAGCAGAGCATGAAGCTGCCGCTCCTGGTCCTCGACGGCCGACACTATTTCCCGCTGCACGAATGCGCCGCGGCCTTCGGCTATTCTGTCATCCCCCAGAGCAAAGACCCGAATCCGCGGTTGCTCCTGGTGCTCGGCAAAGAGAAGCATGCCTTTCGGCCAAGCCCGATAGGCTCCCCCTTTCATCGTCACACAGTTGACGAGCTCGAAGCCGTGCATCAATTCGTACTGGTGCAGGAACCGCTGCGAGGCCTGCGAACGGTGCACCGCAAGGAAGATTCCCGCGAGCTTGCCGCCGGCACGACGCTGCTGATTCGCCGCAAGCTGGTGTTTGACGGCCAACCGTACGTTGTCGCCAGTGACTGCGGACTGAGCCTCGATAGTTTCTTGATTGCCGAGAAGGAGCTGAAGCAGAAAACCAAAGCCGGCAGCGGCGTCGACACCGTCTGGAGCCAGTACCGCAAGTGGTTTATCGAGCAGGCGAAACAGGAAGCAGCCCTGCGTCGCGGCGACCCGAAACAGCTCGCCAAGACGGTGGCGGTCACGATTGACCTGTGCTGGTCGCTGCGCCGGTATGAGACGAAGCTGATGCAGACGCTCAAGGACTTTGCAACGCATTCGAAGAAAAGAACTCATCCGGTGATGTTCGTGTCAGGCCGCTGGCTCGAACAGCACCCGCTGGAGATGCATGAGTTGATCGAAATGAGCCGGGCGCCGAATATGGAGGTGATCTGGGGGCACCACTCCTGGGAGCACCCCAAGTCGGGCGGGTTCATGAACGACTTTGCCCCGCCTCGGCTTCGCGAGGACACGTTTCGCCTGGAGCGATTATTCCTTGAATGGGGCATCGCGCCGACGGTCTATTATCGGTTCCCTGGCCTCATCCACGACCGCGTCCGCCTCGCGGAAATCCTTGAACTCGATCTGTTTCCCGTCGACTGCGATTCATGGCTCGCACTCGTGAAGCAGAAGGACAAGGGGCCCTTCTACTACCGCGTCCGCGACGGCAGTATCATTCTCGTACACGGCAACGGCAACGAACCCGCCGGCATCCCGGCCCTCGAACGCTGGCTGACCGAGCACCGCGACTGGGAAATGGGTCATCTCAATCAGTTTTTCGTGCCCAGGAAGTAGCGATTGCTAACCTTTGGCTCCCTCGTCGTCAGCCTCCAGGCGTTCGACCTCGTCGCGCAGCATTGCCTGCACGCGGCTGCGGGCCATGAAGGCCGCGGTCACGCTCATGCTGAGTTCCGTCGCGACATCGCTGCCGGACTTTTGTTCGAGTGCCAGCAAGCGAAAGGCGGCAAAGGTCTTTGGCTCCACGCGCGCCTGCACGCGTGCCAGCGCCTCTTCGAGCAAGGCCCGCTGGTGCTCTTCTTCGAGCGAGGCGTTCAAGCTGTCGGGCGCCTGCTGATCATCGAGGAGCTTGCCGATCTCCGTGTCGCCGCTGCCGACCTGCCCGGGCCTTCGGCTGTCGACAAGATCGCGCCAGGCGTGATGAGTGACGGTCTTGAGCCAGGCCCGAAAACTGCGCTGGGGGTCATAGCCAAATGTCCGCATCTTCCGGGCCAGCTTTAGCAGGACGGTTTGCGTGATGTCCTCGGCATCGGCGGGTTGCAGGTTCCAGTGCTGGCACCAGCGGAAGATCTTCGGGCCATAGCGATCCACGAATTCCCGCCAGGACGTCGGCTCATCGGGGGACTGGCATATCCGCTCGATGAGCGAGGCGCTGGTGCGCGTCGCATCGAAGTTTGGCATGGCGAGCCCTCCGGGTTGATTACTTCTTCTCGGCTGGCAGGGTACACACGACCCGGAAGCCCACAAATGCAAAGTGGTACGCCGGGGCATCGCTGATGCGGCAAGCGGTCCGGCAGTGGCGCGAGTAGTTGTCGAAGCAGCCGCCACGGTAGAAGCGAGTCGTCCCCTCGTCGGCGCCTGTCGGATCAAGATGATCTTCGGGTCCGAACGGCCCTTTTCCCTTGCCACGCCAGTCGTGACACCATTCCGAGACATTGCCGTGCATGTCAAAGAGCCCGCGCGGATTGGGAGGCCGGGTACCGCCGCGCAAAGGCTGGCGATAGGGTTGGCCCGGCAGGTTCTCCAGAAAAACGGCGAAGTGCTTGACCATGCCGTGATCACTGCCGAAGCTGAACGTCGTGGTGGTGCCGGCGCGGGCGGCGAACTCCCACTCCGCTTCGAGGGGCAGCCGAAACCCTCGCCGCTGCGGATGAAACTTCCAGATCGGCAGCTTTTCCTTCTCGTCCGTGCCCAGGAGCGTGTAGCACTGGTCCTCCTCCGACATGCCAGCCCGGAGTGTCAACCAGCGGCAGAAATCGACAGCTTCAAACCAGGTCACGTGATAGGCCGGCCGCCACGGCTCCCAATACTTGGCCGTCCGTTTGTCCCGCTCTTGCCACGCCTTCGAGTCGATGCTGACAGCTCGCTTGAAGGACTGGTCGGCGAGAAACCGCTGCCACTGTCCGACGGTGATCTCGCGATCCCCGACGGCAAAGGGGCGCGTCAGGTGAACCCACCGGTATTTCTCGTCGGTCTGGCGCAGCTCCTCCGTTTCCGACGAGCCCATCTGAAAACGCCCAGGCCCGAAGGTGACGAATGTCATCGCTTCCTCGTCGATCGTCAAGGTAAACCATTCGCGCGGTCGCGCGTGCTCGAACACGGGTGGCTGCCTGTCCGTGGATAGCCCCTTGGGGTCCATCTCCTTTCCCCACTTTTGCAACAACCAATTACTCGCGGCGTGAATGCTGGAGCGCAGCTCGGTGCGGCACGTACGCTGCAGCATTTCCACGAGGCGATCCGCATCGACGATCTGATCGAGCGGAAACCTCCCCAGAGCAAGCAAGCAACCCAGGCGAACCTTTTCATCAGCCGAATAAAGACCGCGTACCAGGTCCTGGGAAGTCAGGCCGAGATCGCGGGCGTGGATGGCGAACTGCATCATGCTCTCGGGATCGCCGTTCGCTTTGAAGGCAGGCAGACTGTGCTCCCAGAATCCAAGTTTGATCAAGGATATCGCAGCCAACGCACGGCGGCGGCCAAGCTCGACGCGGGACTTCTCCGCAAGGTGGGGCCTCGGTTCGAATGCCGCAATCTCGATCAACACCGGCGTCAACTTCTTGTGCAGCGAGGGGTTACTCGTCAGCTTCCCGAGCATGTCGCGATATTCCCCTGGCAACGGTTCGCTCGCCATGACCTCGACGACGCTGCGGATCAGCTCGGCCAGCGCAACCGGATCGTCGGGGACGAAGTCGATCAAGGCCCCTGCCGCCGCCTGGCGAACTGTTGCATCCTCGCCCGGATCCTTGAACGTGGTGCGCAGCGGGTCGAGCAGCCGACTCTGAATCGGTCGAAGCTGGCGGCGCAATCCATTTTGCTCGCCCGGCCTGGAGGCAAGTAGCCGCCTGGTCAGAAACGCAGCTTCCTTGGCCGACCACTCCGAGGAGTCCGGAGCGATCACGGCCAGGGCGAGCCCTGCTGAAAACTGCTCCTTGTCCTTCCGCTTGGCGTCGCGCAGCACACTCCAAAGCGCCGGCTCCAGCAAGGGGCGATGCGGCTTCAGGTATTTGCAAATCACCTCGAATTCTTCCAGGGGGCATTCCAGCAGTTGCTCCGCCAGGAATTCTAATTGCCGAGGCAAGCAGGTCAGGCTGGCGCGGAGACGTTTGCCCGGTTCGGCCGTCGGATCGGTCGCGATTTGAAGCAGCTCCGTTCCGGCCCAGCGCTGATACGCTGGTAGTTCTTTCTCGATGAGCCGATCCGCCTCCGCTGGCGTAGCGGCACAGATCGCCTGCACCAGTCCACGGGCGCGATAGACGCCGTGCAACTCCCAGGCAGCCCAGCCGGCCGAGACCAGCGCTAGAACGACCAGCGTCGCCACGCTGCCAATGCGCCGACCGACGACCCGCATCATGGCTTGCTGTTCAGGTTTCTGCCGACGCCCAGGCACCGCCAGCCAGATGCGGACGAATTCGAACAACGAGGGGAGGAACCGGCGATCATGCCCGCGGCTCCACTGGGCGGCTCGCTCCTCAAGACACAACTCCGCGCGCCCCTGCCACGTCGCCTTCTTCCCTCGCGTCAGCCACTCTCGCAACGGGATCACCAGATAGTCGTGCGTGAGCTGGTAGTAACCCGCGTCCGCAGCAACGCTGCTCTCCATGGCCTTTTCCGGCGGCTCCGTCGGAGTGATGATCCGCAACTCCTGGTCGAGCGTTTTCAGCACGCGACTGAAGCGTGCCGGCTGGTTCTCGAGCCCGGACGCCTTGAGCAGCTCGGCACGTGCGCGCATCTGCCCCTTGATTTCAGTACCGCTCTCGGGCAAGAGTACCGCTAGCAGTGCCCGCGCCGGTTCTTCATCCTGCCGATGCTCCGCGTTGGCTGTTGCCGCGGAAAATGTCTCTTCTAGAAATTTCACGCCAACGCCTTGCGGGCCCCCGACTGCCGTGAGCGACTGTGGCGTCCACGGGCGAGCCTTCATCATGTCGGCAAAAAGGCTGAGCCGAACCGAGATAACCTTGCCATCCTGGCTCAGGCCGTCAACGGCCTGATCGACAAACGATCTTTGCTCGGCCGTGATCTCCGCCGAGCGCGCAGGCAAGCATTCATAGGCCTGTCCGAAGAACTCCAGAACGCGGCGAGCATGTACCCGGTCAAAGAGGTCGACCATGCGCAGATTGCTCTCATTGTCCATCGAGATTTCCAGCTCGTCGAATAGACGAGCGCTGGCGGACCAGAAATCGTCGCGCACCATCAAGAGAAACTGAACACGCACCCCGTCCGACTGGCGCAGGGCGGCCACCAGCCGGCTCGCCGCGAAGTTCCCCGCGTCGGCAAGCAGCCATTGTTCCAGTTGATCGATGACGATGAGGACCTTTTGGCCAGGCTCAAGCCCGGCGCCTTGCCGCAAGGAAGCGATCGCGGAGACAACATCGGCGCCTGGGACCAGGCGGCGCAGCTTGCCCAGTAGCCGATCTTCTGTCCCCTCGCGCAACGCTTCGACATAGATCGGCACGATGCTCCGTGCCAACCGCGGCAGCAACCCGGCACGGATCAGCGACGTCTTGCCGCAACCCGACGGACCGTGGATCAACCCGACGCGAAAGGCCGGCTCGGGGTCGGTGCTCTCGATGCGGACTTTCCAGAACTTGAGCGATTCGGGCAGCCCCAGGCGATCGTGCGGCCCGGGCAGGAGACGCAGGAAAAACTCGGCATCCTCCGGCCCAAAGGAACGCAGGCCCTTGGGAATGACCGGGACCGCGCCCGTCAGGGACGTCGCCTGCGATGCTGTCCCTGCGGTGCCGGGATCGACGGCAGCCGTCTGGCTGACGGCAAGGGCGCTGCGCAGGTCGTCGGCCACGTCTTGAGCGGTGGTGTGGCGGTCCGTGATGCGCTTGGCCATCGCCTTCAGGCAAATTCGCTCCAGCTCGCGTGGAATCGAATCGTCAAGCAGGCGCGGCGGCTTGGCCTCGCGGTAGAGGATAAGATCGTAAAGGGCCGCCACGGGGTCGGCTTGAAATGGACGCTGGCCTGTTAAGGTCTCGTAGAAGAGCACGCCGAGGCAGTAGATGTCGGTTCGGCCGTCGATCAGATGCCCCTCGCCGCGTACCTGCTCCGGCGACATGTACGCCGGCGTGCCGACGCGAAGGCCGCGCTGCTTGGCGAGGTCCTCTTCGCGCACGGCGATACCGAAATCGGTGACGAACGGTTTCCCCTTGGCGTCGAGGAGGATATTGGCCGGCTTGATGTCGCGATGGATCACGCCTTGCAAATGGGCGTAGTGCAGGGCGTCGGCAATCTGAGCCACGATCGCGGCGGCCTCGCGGGGCGGCAGCGGGCCGTGCTGCAAGCGTTCCGCGAGGCTGGTTCCCTCGATGAAATCATAGACGAGATAACACCGGCCCCCCTCGTCCTGGCCGAGATCGTGAACCATGACGATGTTCGCATGGCGTAGTCGGGCCACACTGCGGGCTTCGTGCAGAAACTGGTCGCGCGCCTGGGTCGAAGCCAGCAGCGCGCCGGTCGGCACCTTGATGGCGACAGGACGATTCATTTCAACGTCATGGCCGAGGTAGACCTTGCCGAACGCCCCGCCGCCGAGCTCCTTGCGCAGAACGTATTTGCCGATGCGCTCGTCGGATGACGCATTGGCTGTCGTGACGGGGACGGAGTCCTGGGGCGGGCGGCTCTTGAGTGGGCCGAGGAATGCAGCTTCGGTTGCTTCGCCAGCGTCATGCGGATCCTGCGCTAGCAGTTTCCGCCAGTGATCGAGTTGATTGTTGTCAAGCAAGACCTCGATCGCATGCTGACATCGCGAGCAGTTGTTGACGTGAGCTTCGATGTCCTGATGCTCGTCCACGCCCAGACGATGCGCCAGAAGGCGTTGCAGTTTTTCAGTGGCAGGACAGGGAACCACGGCCTGGTTCTCCCTCAACGGCTCAACCTTGCTTCTGACGCCCCTCCAAGATACCGAGGCCGAAGTCCGTTTGCAAAGGAATCCGCCGCAAGCGTGCGCTTTCATGGCCACGCCGCCAACGAGAGCTTCACGGCACAGATTATTCTCCCGTCACGAGTCTGACTTGCGCAACGAGAGGTCGAACACGGATTCCCGTGTATTCGCTCACGGCTCGTGATATAATGAGGGGGTGAATTTCAAGAAATTGCCTGCCGGCTTTCCCTCCTTTTGCCGAATTGATGCCATCATGAAGCATTCTGTTCTCTCTGTCGGCGCCGTCGTTTGCTCCTTATGGTTTACCTGCGGCTTGTCGGCACAGCCTGGCAAGGGTGCGGTGAATTTCGAAACACAGGTTCGGCCCATTCTCAAGGCGAACTGTTTCGAATGTCATGGCGAAGGCAAAAAGCTCAAGGGGGGGCTCGACCTGCGTTTGAAGCGATTTCTCGTCAAGGGGGGCAAATCCGGTCCGGGGCTGATATCAGGCAAACCGCTCGACAGCTCAATCGTTCAGCGTCTGCGCAGCCAGGAAATGCCGCCTGGCAAGAAGAAGCTGACGAAAGACGAAATCGCCGTGATTGAGCGCTGGATTCAGGACGGGGCGCCGACCGCGAGGCCCGAGCCAAATGAGCTTCCGCTGGGCTTTTCGATCTCGCCCGAAGAAGCATCGCATTGGGCGTTTCAGGCGATTCGCAAGGTGGAGCCGCCCAAGGTCAAGTCGGCGAATCTCGTCCGCAATCCGATTGATCACTTCCTGCTTGCGAAACTAGAAGAACAGGGACTTTCGTTTGGTCCATCGGCCGAGCGCATCACTCTCATTCGGCGGGCCACGTTTGACCTGCTCGGACTGCCGCCGACTCCCGCAGAGGTCGAGGCGTTTCTGAAAGACCAGGCGCCCGACGCCTACGAGAAGTTGCTCGACCGCTTGCTGGCGTCGCCCCATTATGGCGAGCGCTGGGGCCGGCACTGGCTCGACGTCGCTGGCTATGCGGACTCCGAGGGCTACACCGGCGAGGATCCCGTGCGCAAGACCGCGTACCGCTATCGCGATTACGTGATCCGTTCGATCAACGCCGACAAGCCGTGGGACCAGTTCATCCACGAGCAGCTTGCAGGCGACGAAATGATTCGGCCGCCGTACGAGAATCTCCCCCCGGCAGAGCTTGATAAGCTGATTGCCACCGGCTTCTTGCGGATGGCGCCCGATGGCACCGCTTCGCCTGGCGTCAATCAAAAGGTGGCGAGCAATCAGCACGTGGCCGACACACTTCAGATCGTTTCCAGCGCGCTGCTTGGCGTGACGGTGCATTGCGCCCAATGTCATAACCATAAGTACGACCCGATTCCGCAGGTTGATTATTACAGCCTGCGCGCCGTCTTCGAGCCGGCTCTCAACGTCAAGAATTGGCGCTCGCCGGCCGGGCGCGAGGTCGCCATCTTCAAGGACGAGGCCCGCAAGAAGGCGGACGAGATCGAGAAGGACGCCGCCAAGATCGACCAGGAGCGATTGAAGAAACAGGCCAACTACATCGAGGAAACGTTTCAGAAGCAGCTCGCCAAACTGCCGAAGGAGCTGCACGAGCCGATCAAGGCGGCGCATAAAACACCAGTCCCGAAGCGGACGCCGGAGCAAAAGAAGCTGCTGCAATCCCATCCGAGCGTGAACGTCACCGATGGTTCGTTGTATCTCTATGACAGCAAGGCCGCCGCGGATTTGAAGACCTTCGCCGAGAGGGCGGCCAAGCTGCGGGCGACGAAGCCGACGCCCGATTTCATTCGCGCGACGACCGAAATCCCGGGGCAGGTGCCGACGACGCATCTTTTCGAGCGAGGGGACCACGATCAACCGATGGAAGCCGTCCTGCCGGCGGGCCTGATGATCCTGGAACGCTTCGGCGTCAACAAGATTTCCGACAAGACGCCCGGCCTACCCACGACCGGCCGACGCCTCGCCTTCGCCAAGACGCTGACCGATGGCAAGCATCCCTTGCCCGCACGCGTTCTCGTCAACCGCGTCTGGCTCAACCATTTCGGCAAAGGCATCGTCAACACCCCCGCCGACTTCGGTCTGCTCGGCGATCGGCCCACTCATCCGGAATTGCTCGATTGGCTGGCGAGCGAGTTTGTGACCGGCGGCTGGCAGATGAAGCGGATGCACAAGCTGATGATGACTTCCTTCGCGTATCGGCAAACCTCGACGCGCCGGCCGGAACTGGAAAAGATCGATCCGGACAACCGCCTGCTGGGCCGCATGTCGATCCGTCGATTGGAAGCCGAGGCCCTGCGTGATGCATTGCTGTCGGTGAGCGGCAAGCTCAACGTCAAGGCGTTTGGCCCGCCGGTGCCGGTGACGCATGACGAGGTCGGCCAGGTCGTCGTCGGCAACGACATCCGCAACCCCGGCGACGGCACGCCGATGGGCAAGGTCAAATCGCTTGACGGCGAGGAGTATCGCCGTAGCGTCTACATCCAGGTCCGTCGCAGCTTGCCGCTCGGCCTGCTCGAATCGTTCGATAGCCCCGCGATGACCCCCAACTGCGATCTGCGCCACACCTCGACGGTGGCAACGCAGGCGTTGATGCTGCTGAACAGCCGATTCATCCATGAGCAGGCCGGCTACCTGGCCGAGCGTGTGCGCAAGGAAGCCGGAGCCGATGTTCGCGCCCAGGTCGGTCTGGCCTGGAAGCTGGCGTACGGCGCGGAGCCATCGGCGCGGGAACTCGACCAGGCGGTAGGCTTCGTTCAGAAGCAGACGGAGCTTTTCAAAAACGCGAAGACGCCGCCGAAGCAGCCGGAGCCAGGCTTGCAAGCGTTGACGAATCTGGGGCAGGCGCTCTTGAGTGCGAATCGGTTTTTGTATGTCGATTGACTGAATCGTGGTGACTGCGAGCCGAGCAGCGTAAGCTGCCGGTTGAGGATTGCTTGATTTCCACCCAGGCAGCAGATTCTTGATCAATGGCCTTAAGGCTTGCTCGGAGTCTCCGGTGATCCAATGGATGTTCTTTCCGAAATCCGCATGCGCAACGCCGCTGGCGCTCGCGATTGTAGGCGCGTTTGAGGCCGTCGCACCTCAAATCGATTCGGAGACGAACGATTTGCCGAGCAACGATGTCCTTGCGTTAGCCGCGCCGCATCTCGTAGCGGCCAGCTTCAATGTCGAGACAGGCAAGTAAGCTGAACAAAAAATCAATGTGCCTGTCCTGTTTGGCTTGAATGGCCGACTTGAGAAATCCTTCGATGCGGATGCGTACCATAAGGAAGGTGGATTCGTTGTCGAGGTTGAGGCTGGCCGTGGGGTGGTGAATAACCAGTTCCTCAAGGACCTGTTCCAAGCGTGCATGATGCACGATGTGTTCTACCTTGCCATTGCAGTCCGCAACGCGTACAAGGGAAGCCGTGACTTTGAAGTGGTGTGCCGGTTCATGGACACTCTCTATGCCAGCCAGCGGCTACAACTTCCTTTGCGTGGCATTCTGGTAATTGGGTATTGAGTCAACGAAGCGAGGCCCGCCCTGAGGGTTTGCGCACCGGCAAAAGAAGCCCCTAATGGATTCTTGTTGGAGGAAGGTCGAAGGTCTACCCGCTTGCCTTCCGAGAACCAGCATGGGATACTGTCAGTGGCGAGCGGATCTTTAGGAGGTGACTTGTGAGCTTGCGTGAATTAGAAATGGCGGTGACGGACCTGCCGGTCGAAGAACTGACCGCGTTCGCTCGCTGGTTTGAAGAGTATCTGGCAGACGCCTGGGATCGCCGCATCGAAGCAGATATCAAGGCGGGGCGACTGGACGCTGCTGGAAAGCAGGCAGACTCTGAGTTTGAAGCCGGGCAGTGCAAACCGCTATGAATCATTTTGCCACGCCTGATTTCTGGTATAGTTACCGTCAGCTACCAGCGGAAGTGCGCGAACTGGCGGACAAGAACTTTGCTCTCCTTCGGCAAGACCCGCATCACCCCTCCCTGCGTTTGAAGAAGATTGAATCGTATTGGTCGGTCCGGGTGGGACTGCGGTATCGTGCCTTGGCACGAGATCGCTCAGAAGGATTGGTTTGGTTTTGGATCGGCCATCACAACGAATACGACAAGTTACTCAAGGGATAGAAGAATGCTTTCGAAGCACCACCCCTGCAACCTCACCCGCCGCCATTTTCTCGCCCAATCGTCCCTCGGCATCGGCGGCCTCGCGCTTGCCTGGCTTTTGAACGAGGACAAGCTCCTCGACGCGCAAGGTCGGCCCGAGTTGGAGCAGCGGCGTTTTGATTTGACGCCGAAGCAGCCGCATTTTGAGCCGCGGGCGCGGGCGATGATCTCGATGTTCATGCAGGGCGGCCCCAGCCATCTCGACCTGTTTGACCCGAAGCCGGGCATGGCGCGCTACGACGGGCAGCCGTTCCCAGGCACCATCCAGTACGACAATGCGGCCGAGGCGAGCGCCAAGGTGCTGCATTCGCCGTGGCGATTTCGTAGGCACGGGCAGGCTGGCACCGAGCTGTCCGAATTGCTGCCGCACCTGGGCGAGATCGCCGACGACATCTGCTTGATCCGCTCGATGCGCACCGGTGTCAACAACCACGGGCAGTCGATCAATGCGCTGGCCACCGGTCGTATCTCCGCCGGCCGGCCCGTGCTCGGCAGTTGGCTCACTTACGGGCTCGGCTCCGAAAGTCAAAACCTTCCGGCTTACGTCGTTCTGACCGACCCGGTCTCGACGCCGGTGCTCGGCGTCGACAACTGGTCCAACGGCTGGCTGCCATCGCTCTACCAGGGCACCGTTGTCCGCGCGCAGGAGCCGCGCATTCTCAATCTCGATCCACCGCCCAGCCTCCGTGGCCAACCCCAGGAACGCTATCTCGACTTCCTCGACGCGCTCAATCGCGACCACCTGCGGCAGCGGCCCGGCGAACTCGATCTGGAAGCTCGCATCGCCAGCTACGAACTGGCGGCCCGCATGCAAACCGCCGCCCGCGAAGCTCTCGACATCGCCGCCGAAAGCCCCGCCACGCGCCGGCTCTACGGCATGGACGATCCGACGACGGCCGACTTCGGCGCCCGCTGTCTCATCGCGCGCCGGCTGGTCGAGCGCGGCGTGCGCTTCGTGCAGATTTGCACGCGCAACCAGTTTTGGGACCATCACGGCAACATCCGTACCGCATTGCCCGCGTCGTGCCGCTATGTGGACACCGGGTCCGCTGCCCTCGTCAAGGACCTGAAGGGTCGCGGCTTGCTCGATTCCACCGTCGTGCACTGGGGCGGCGAGATGGGAAGGCTCCCCGTCGTGCAGAATGAACGCAACGTCGGCCGCGATCACAATACGCACGGCTTCTCGATGTGGGTTGCCGGCGGCGGCTTCAAGGGGGGCATGACTTACGGCGCCACCGACGACTTCGGCCATCACGCGGCCGAGAACGTCGTCAACCACTACGACTACCAGGCCACGCTGATGCAACTCTTCGGCCTCGATCATCGTCGGCTCGTCTACGCCCGCAACGGCCAGCAGATGACGATGACCGATAACCAACCCGCACGGGTCGTGCAAGATCTATTGGTGGGCAGCGCCGCGAACGGATAGGCTCGCATGCGCGATGGGTCGAATTCAGTTGAAAAAGAGCGATCCCTTCGCGCGCTGCCCCGCCTATACCTGAACCGATGGAATCGAATTCATACTCCACTCCCAGGTGTTCGCTTGGGGAGCCCCCCGCGTTTCAAGAGTCTTTGGAATAATCCTTTGCTATTGCTCCGCTGCACAGTTACCATGAGCCGTCGAATGGCATGACCACCATCGGCGTGCATTTCTTTTTGTTTCGCAAGATGGGAGTAATACGGAAGGGAGCGTCCCGTGTCTGCCGACCGCGCTAAGGCCAGCAACCATCTTGAGCGTCTTCTCAAGACTCGCAATCGTGAGGAGTTGCTCGCGCAGCTCGCGCCTCATGACGATCCGGCGCCGCCCAAGGTGCCAGGCGGCGCGCACGTCAGCGACGCGGCGGTGGCGAGTCGCTGGGAGCTTGTGCCGCGGGCCGCACACAGCCGCCGCGAGCTGCTCGATGCGGACACCGAGGCGCGCAAAGACATATTCAAGAAGAACATCGAGCACTTCATCGGCACCGTCAAGATTCCCGTCGGTCTGGCCGGCCCCTTGCGCATCAACGGACTGTTCGCGAGCGGCGATTATTATGTCCCCCTGGCAACCACGGAAGCGGCCCTCGTCGCGTCCTATAGTCGCGGCAGTCATCTGCTGACCGAGGCGGGGGGCTGTACCTCGGCGGTACTCAACGAAGGAGTCTGCCGCGCTCCAGGTTACGCATTCCACAACCTCCGTGAGGCAGGCGTATTCGTGCTCTGGGCGACGGAACACGTTGACGACTTTCGCCGCGTCGCCGAGGCGACCACCCGCTTCGGCAAACTCAACGACATGCGCATCACCATCGAGGGGAATCACGCCTATCTCTGCTTCGAGTTCGATACGGCCGATGCCTCGGGCCAAAATATGGTCACGCTGGCGACGGAGGCCATCTGCGAGTACATCGAGCAGAATTGCCCCGTCAAGTCTCAGTATCATTTCGTCGAGGCCAACCTGTCCGGCGACAAGAAGGCGAGCGCGCAGTCATTCCTCCTCGTGCGTGGCCGCAAGGTTTCCGCGGAGGCGGTCCTGCCTGCCGAGCTGGTGCAGAAGCGGCTACGAACGACGCCGGAACATATGGTCAACTTCTGGCGTATGTGCGCGATGGGGGGCATCTTGAGCGGCACCGTGGGCATCCAAGGACATTTCGCCAACGGGCTTGCGGCCCTCTACATGGCGTGCGGCCAGGATGTGGCCTGCGTGGCCGAGTCCGCTGTCGGCGTGACGCGTTTCGAGGTGATGGAAGACGGCGCCCTCTATTGCAGCGTGAGCCTGCCCAACATCATGGTCGGCACGGTCGGCGGCGGCACGTCGCTCCCGAGCCAGAAAGCGTGCCTCGATATCCTTGGCCTTGCCGGCGCTGGCAAGGCGCAAGCGCTCGCCGAAGTTTGCGGCGGTCTTTGTCTGGCCGGGGAATTGTCCCTCATGGGCGCCATGTGCTCGGGCGATTTCAGCCGGGCGCATCGCCTGCTGGCCAGGGGCAAGCAGAACAAGAAAGGATGAAGGCTGAAGGATGAAGGATGAATCAACCACGAGTGGCCCGGAGCCGAACGTACAGCCGTCCGGGTCATCCTTCACCGTTCAGCCTTCTTCCTTTCTCGGTCGCTGGTGGACGTACCAAAGCGAGCGTTTTCCGATCCTGGCGCACGGCGTTTTGATATTGGCCTTCAGCTCCTCGGCAGTGTGCTTTTCGTCGCTGCTGCGCGGGCGTGTGGAGCTGCCGCCGATCCTGGTGGTGATGGTGGCGTTCGGAACCGCGTTCCTCTTCTTCTTGCAGTTGCGCATTGCCGACGAGTTCAAGGATTTCGAGGAAGACTCTCGCTACCGCCCCTATCGTGCGGTGCCGCGCGGCCTGGTCAGCTTGCGCGAGCTGGGTGTGCTGGGCGTCATTGCCGCGGTGATCCAGCTCCTTCTGGGCCTGGCGCTGGATCCCTCAATCGTCCTCTTGCTGGCAGTTGCCTGGTTTTATCTGGCCATGATGAGCAAGGAGTTTTTCGTCGGCGAATGGTTGAAGTTGCATCCGGTACCATACCTGATCTCGCACATGGTCATCATCCCGCTGGTCGATTTCTACGCAACAGCCTGCGACTGGTGGCCCGTTGGGCAGGGCATGCCGCACGGCCTTGGCTGGTTTGTCGCCGCCAGCTACTCCAACGGCATCGTCATCGAGATTGGCCGCAAGATCCGCGCCCCGGCTGATGAAGAAATAGGCGTCAACACCTACAGCGCCATCTGGGGCCCGCGGGCCGCGGTGGTGGTTTGGCTTGCCGCCATGCTGACGACGGCGATCTGTGCTACTCTGGCCGCCGCGCAGATCGACTTCGTCATCCCGGTGGCGACCGTGCTCGCCACGATGCTGCTGACGACAGGGCTGATCTGCTGGCGCTTCCTGGCCGCGCCGACGAAGTCACGCTCGAAGCTGATCGAGACGCTGGCCGGCGTGTGGACGATTATCTTGTACTTGAGCGTGGGAGCGGTGCCGCTGCTGTGGCGCTGGTGGACCACGTCGCTTGCGGCTTAGCGCTCACTGCATGTAATCGGAATCTCCCGAAGCCAGGTGACGATCGCTAAGCCGCAAGCGGCTAAAGGACGACGCATGAAGTACGTGATCCGCGATCAAGAAGCCGACTTCGACTCGCCGCTCGGTGGCAAGGCACGTGCTCTGGCCTCCTTGCGTGCAGCCGAACTTCCGATCCCCGCCTGGTTTGTGGTTCGACCCGAAGCGTTTCACGACAGTCTGGCCACAAGTCTGAGCCCGAACGCCAGCGAGGAGGCCGCGAATGCGCCTCGCGGGCGTTCGGGGCCGGACGCTGTCAACCATACGCGGCATCCCTCGGCCGCAGTTATTGCCGAGATCGCCGCCGCTGTCGCGGAGTTGTGCCCGGACGGCGCGCCGGTGGCGGTGCGTTCGTCGGCATCGGACGAAGACGGGGCGCAGCACTCGTTTGCCGGGCAGCTCGATAGCTTTCTGTTTGTCGCCGCCGCGGACGTGCCGGCGAAGGTGGCAGCGGTCTGGCGTTCGGGCTTCGGCGAACGGTTGCTAGCCTATCGGAAAGAGCATAACCTTGGCCCGACGCCGCGGCCGCCCACGGTGCTCGTGCAGCGGATGGTGCAGGCGGATGTCGCCGGTGTCGCCTTTGGCGCGGACCCGGTGAGCGGCCGGCGTCGGCTCGCCGTCGTGAGTGCCGTTTATGGCCTGGGCACAGCCCTTGTCTCGGGGGACGCCGACGCCGACACCTACCACGTCGATGCCGACGGCGCGATCGTCGAGCGTGCCATCGCCGACAAACGGCTTGCCCATCGAGCTTGCCCTGGATCTGGCGAGGGAGTCGAGCCGGTGCCCGTACCGGACGATCAGGCCAAGCGGCCAGCGCTCAGCGACTCCCAGGTTCAGGCCGTCGCCGAATTGGTACGGCGCACAGGCCGGCACTTCGGCCGTCCCCAGGACATCGAATGGGCGATCGAAGCGGGCCAAGTCTACTTGCTCCAGTCGCGGCCCATCACCTCGCTTACACGCATCGCCGACCCCGATGGCGTCATCAATGTCTGGGACAACAGCAACATCGCCGAGAGCTACAACGGCGTCACTACGCCGCTGACTTTCTCCTTCGCCCGTCGCGCCTACGAGGAGGTCTATCGCCAGTTTTGCCGACTCTTGAGTGTGCCGGAAGCGAAGATTGCCGCCAGCGCCAACGTCTTTCGCCACATGTTGGGGCTGATCCAGGGGCGTGTTTACTACAACTTGCTCAACTGGTATCGCCTGATCGCGCTCCTGCCCGGCTTCCAGAGCAATCGCGGTTTCATGGAACAGATGATGGGCGTCAAGGAGCCGTTGCCTGAGCACCTGATCGCCGGCATGACGGCGACCACGTGGTGGGAGCGGATGAAGGATCGCGGTAACTTGCTGAAGAGCATGCTGGCGATGGTGCGCAACCATTTCGGCATCAATCGCCAGATCGGGGCGTTCTACCTCCGGCTCCACGACGCGCTTGGCGCCGCCCGGCCCGATCTGGAGCCGCGCCGGCCGGACGAGCTCGTCGCTTACTACCGCGATCTGGAGTCGAAGCTGCTCACACGCTGGGATGCGCCGCTGGTCAACGATTTCTTCGCGATGATCTTCTACGGCCTGCTCGGCAAACTCACGCGTAGCTGGTGCGGTGACACCGAAGGAACGTTGCAAAACGACTTGTTGTGCGGCGAAGGGGGCATGATCTCCGCCGAACCGGCCATGCGCGTGCGTGCCATGGCGGAGGTCGCGGCCAAAGACTCGGCTCTGACGGCCGCCCTGTGCGATGCGCCTCTGCCGGCCGCTCGTGCCGCCATCGCGCGAGCGCCGGCCTTTCGGCTGCGTTACGAAGAGTACCTGGAACGCTTCGGCGATCGTTGTCTCGAAGAACTGAAGCTGGAAAGCCCAACGCTGTTCGACGACCCGCTGACGCTGATCCGCTCGGTCGGCCAGCTCGCCCGTAGATTGGCCGACGAGGGGGCCAAACCACTGGCGAGCCAGGAAACGGCTATCCGTGCAGCGGCGGAAACGCGCGTCCGCTCCGCCCTGGGCTGGAGGCCTCTGCGACGTTGGCTCTTCGCCTGGGTGTTGGGTAATGCGCGGGCCCGCGTCTGCAATCGCGAAAACCTCCGCTTCGAGCGCACGCGCCTCTTTGGCCGGGTTCGGCTCATCGTCGTCGAGTTGGGCCGCAAATTTCACGCCCTCGATCTGATCGATGAGCCACGCGACATCTTCTACCTTGAGGTGGAGGAATGCCTGGGCCACGTCACCGGTACGGGTTCGGGGACCGACCTGCGCGGTCTGGTGGCGCTACGCAAGGCCGAGTTCGACCGCTATCGCCAGCAACCGGCGCCGGCCGATCGTTTCGAAACACGCGGCGCGATCCACGAAGGCAATACCTTCCAGGGCAAGGCGGGCTCAACGCCCAGCGCACCCGAAGGCGACAGTTTGAAAGGGCTCGGCTGCTGTCCCGGCGTGGTGCGCGGCCGAGCGCGCGTCATCACCGATCCGCGCAACGCCACGCTCAATCACGGCGATATCCTCGTTGCCGAGCGTACCGACCCAGGCTGGATCATGCTCTTTCCGTCCGCGGCAGGTTTGCTGGTGGAGCGCGGCAGTCTGCTATCGCACTCTGCGATCGTGTCGCGCGAAATGGGCATTCCCTCCATCGTCGCCCTGACCGGCGTGACTCGCTGGCTGCACGACGGCGACCTGGTCGAACTCGACGGCAGCACCGGAATCGTCGTGCGACTGGAGGAGGCGGAGAAGTCGCCAGTGCCCTGATACTTCAAAACTCCAATAACCGATCGGATGACAATCGCATGGCCGCAGTGGCCGGCTCCGTGGTATAATCCTGGGAAAGATGCCAACCCGCTCATTTCAGAAATGAAGGCACGGACCATGGCGACGAGTACCAGCAAGAATCAGAGTTGGGTTGAAAAGTCCGAAAACGTCTGCGGCGGCGACGCCTGCATTCGCAACACCCGCATCACCGTGCATGGGCTCGTCCACTATCGGGAACTCGGCTTCTCGGATCAGCGCCTGCTGGAGGTGATCCAGGGGCTGACCCAGGAGGACCTCGCTGCGGCCTGGGATTACTATGGAAGCCACACGGCCGAAATCGAGGAAGCCATTCGCCTTAACGAGGAAGCCTGAGCACCATGGCCCGCCTCTACGCAGACGAGGACTTTCCTTATCCCGTTGCCGAAAGGCTGCGCCAGCTTGGCCACGATGTACTGACGGCATTTGAGGCTGGACAGCGAACCAGGCCATCGAGGACGCTGACCAACTTGCATTCGCAACGGGACTTGACCGTGCCATCCTTACCCGCAATCGCAGGCACTTCATCCCCTTGCACAGGCATTCTCCCCACCATGCCGGAATCATCTCGATCACCGACGATCCAGACCTCGAAGGACAAGCAACCCGTATTGATGAAGCACTGGCCGGCTATACTACGTTGGCCAATCAACATGTCCGTGTGAATCGCCCAAACGCGCCGGCCAAACCCTGACAATCGGGTGACCGGCGTGACTCGCTGGCTACACGACGGCGACCTGGTCGAACGCGACGGCAGCACCGGAATCGTCGTGCGGCTGGGGGAGGCGAGGAAGGAGGTATCCCATGGGCAGTGAAGTACAAGCCAAGGCCGACTTCACCGGCATCCGTTATGCCCAGTGCTGGGAGGACGCCGACATTCTCGTCGAGGCGCTCGATGTGCAGCCCGGCGACGTCTGCCTGTCGATCGCGTCGGCCGGCGACAACGCCATCGCGTTGCTCACGAAGCATCCAGCAAAAGTCATCGCGCTCGACCTGAGCCCGGCTCAGCTGGCGTGCGTCGAGCTCCGCGTCGCAGCCTATCGGACGCTCCAACATCCGGAGCTTCTGGAACTGATCGGCTCGACGCCAAGCCAACGGCGACGCGATCTCTACGGGCGCTGCCGGCCGCTTCTTGGCGACACTGCCCGTGCGTTCTGGGACAGCCAGCCGGCGGAAGTGGCGGCGGGCGTCGGCGGCGCGGGCAAGTTCGAACGCTACTTCGGCAAATTCCGCAACTACATCATGCCGCTGGTCCATCGTCGTGCGCGGATCGATGCCCTGCTCCGCGGCGGTTCACGCGCTGAACGGCAAGCGTTCTACGATCAACACTGGGACACACTGCGCTGGCGGCTCCTCTTTCGCGTCTTTTTCTCGCGCTTCGTCATGGGACGCATGGGGCGCGATCCGAGCTTCTTCGCCTATGTCGAGGGGAGCGTATCCGATCGCATCCTGGGCCGAGCCAAGCACGCGGTCACGGAGCTGAACCCGGCAGACAATCCGTACCTCGCGTGGATCATGACCGGCCGACACGCTGGCTCTCTGCCTCTGGCTCTGCGGCCCGAGCACTTCGAGACCATTCGCGCCAACATCGATCGGCTCGAATGGCGCTGCCAATCGATCGAGGACTTTCTCGCTTCACGCGAGCCGCGCTCCGTCGATCGCTTCAATCTGAGTGATATCTTCGAGTACATGTCGCCTCAGAATTACCAGGGCCTTCTGGAGGCAATCCTCGCCGGGGCAAAACCAGGCGGGCGTCTGGCCTACTGGAACATGCTCGTTCCGCGCAGTCGCCCGGATGCGCTTGCCAATAAACTGCAGCCGCTGACCGAGCTGGCGGCGCGCCTTCACCTCCAGGACAAGGCGTTCTTCTATAGCCGATTCGTTGTCGAGGAGGTCCTCGCATGATGAACTGGCTAGGCATCGGGATTGTCCTGGCGGCCCTGGGGGGACTGCTCGGCGGTTTGCGTCTCTACCAGAAATGGGGAGCGCCTCAGCCGGAGCTATTGCGCAAGTTTCTTCATGTCGGCATGGGCCTGGTCGCGATCTCCTTTCCCTGGCTCTTCGACTCCTCCTGGCCCATTCTCGTGCTCGGGGGCTTGAGTCTCGCCGGCATGGTGGCGCTGCGTACCATCAAGGTGCTGCGCAACAGTATCGGCACGGTGGTCAGCGGAGTTGATCGGGCTTCGTTCGGCGAAATTTACTTCCCACTGGCCATCGCCGGCCAATGGCACATTTATCTGTTCGCGAACGCGCCGGCCGAGCACCGCGTGCTCCTTTATTGCATCCCCCTCTTGCTCCTTACACTCGCAGATGCGGCCGCCGCTCTCGTGGGAGTCAACTACGGCAACCTGCGCTTTGCTACATCAGATGGCGTGAAGAGTGCCGAGGGGTCGCTGGCATTTTTCCTGTGCGCCTTCCTGTGCGTCCACGTGCCACTGCTGCTGGGAAGCGACACCGGGCGGGTGGAGACGTTACTCATCGCCCTTCTGTTGGCCCTGGTCGCCATGATGTTTGAAGCCATCGCCTGGGCTGGGCTGGATAACCTGATTCTGCCGCTGGTCGGCTACTTGCTGTTCAGAATCTACCTGGGCCTGACCGTCGGTGAACTGGAGCTGCGGCTGGCTGTGACGGCCGGGTTGATCGTCTTCGCCTTCGTGTATCACACCAAGACCAACTTGCAAGGAAGCGGCTTGCTCGGCGCCTGCCTGGTCGGCTATCTGAGCTGGGCCCTGGGAGGCTGGCACTGGATCGTGGCCCCGCTCACGGTATTCCTCGGGCATTCACTGTTATCGCCGCGGACCGAGGCCAACAGCAAGCGCATACACAGTGTCCATGCCGTCATCGGTGTCTCGGCGGTAGGGCTGTTTTGGCTGTTCTTTTTCCGCCTGTTTGATCAGCCTGAGCCGGTGTATTTCTATCTGTTCACGTTGTCGTTCGCGGCCCAGCTTGGCATGATTGCGGTTGCCCGGTTGGGCTACGACTATCCACGGCTGTCGGCCGTCCCGCTTCTTGGGATCAGTATTGTGCAGGGATGGGGGTTGTTGCTGGTGCCGTATCTTGTGTTATCATGGTCCGAACCGCATTGCCTTCCCGGGGTCTTCTGGGCTCTGCCTGGAGTCGCCCTTGCGGCGGTCGGTTTCTATTTCACTCAGCCCAGCGTGCGCGACTGTCCTGCGGACATGCCGCGGTGGTTGCGCCATGTGGGCTTCGGCGCGCTAGGCTCCGCGGTGGGACTGGCGCCGTTCCACCTGTTGTGATTCGCCCCCCGTTTAGCGTTCCCCAGGCGCCAGGCGAACGCTAAACGAATACCGGAAAACTCCATGTACCGATTCGTCATCGTCGCGGGCCGCGAGCAGTTGATGCGATTCTGTGCCGCGGCAGGCAGTCCGCTACGGCCGGAGGCGGTAACGCTCCAGGCCCCCGACTTTTCGGTGATTCTGGAGAACGCTGCGGGACAGGACCTTGCCCGGTGTTCGCTATGGTGGCGGCAGACGCCGGCCCACGAAGGCCAGACGGTCGGCTACATCGGTCACTACGCCGTCACCGACCCGGCAGCGGCCCCCGCGCTGTTCGATATTGCGTTTGAGCGCCTCGGCGCAGAGCGGTGTACGCTCGTCGTCGGCCCCGTGGACGGCAATACCTGGCAGCGCTACCGCTTGCTCACCGAGCGCGGCGCCGAGCCTCCTTTTTTCCTCGAACCCGACAACCCTGACGAATGGCCACGCCAATTCACCGCCGCCGGTTTCACTCCCTTGGCTCAGTATTGTTCCGCGCTCAACTGCGACCTGACGACCGACGATTCACGCCTCGCCGAACTCGAAAGGAAAGTCGCCCAGCGGGGCATCACGGTCCATGCGTTAATGCCGGAACGCTTCGATGAGGAGATGCGCCGCGTCCATGCGCTCTCGCTCCTCAGTTTCCGGAACAATTTCCTCTATACCCCAATCACCCAGTCCGAGTTCCTGGCCCAGTACACCCCCATTCGGCCCTACATGCGTCCCGAACTCGTTCTGCTCGCCGAGCGGGATGGCGAACTGGTCGGATTCATCTTCGCCCTCCCGAACCTCCTGCAGGCTCAATCGGGCAAGCCGATGGATACGGCAATCGTCAAGACGATGGCCGTCCACCCCGACCATGGCGGCGTGGGGCTGGGCAGCCTGCTCATGGCACGATGCCAGCAGGCGGTTCGCGCCGCGGGTTTCACGCGAGCGATTCATGCCCTGTTTCACGAGGATAACCGCTCGGGACGAATCAGTGGCCACACCGCGCGTGTCATTCGGCGGTACACCCTGTTTGCGCGCCGTTTTAAATGATCCCATGGGTTTGGAGTATTTCACGCCGGGGCTTCTGGTAAGCGCGAAGCCCCGGCGTGAAATACTCCGAACCCTGGGGATAGGAGCCCAACCATGAACCTCGCCCACACGCTCATCGAGCAGACTCGGCTCCGCCCCAACGCGCCGGCCATCATCGACACCCACGGTGGTCGAAGTCGGATCACGACCTTCGCCGAACTGGACCTGGCCGCCTGCCGTCTCGCTCGATTGCTGACGGATCACGGACTGCATCCGGGCGACGCGGTGCTGGTCTTTCACCCCATGTCGGCCGAGCTTTATGTTGCGCTGCTGGCGTTGTTTCGGCTGCGACTGGTGGCGATGTTTCTCGACCCGTCGGCCGGTCGCGCTCACGTTGAGCGCTGCTGCGTCATGCATCCGCCGAAGGGGCTGATGGCGGGGACGAAGGCCCACCTGCTGCGTCTGGTGGTGCCGGCCGTTCGCCGAATTCCGCTCAAGATCGTCATCGGCTTTCCGGTCCCGTGCGCTGTCCGCTGGTCGGCCGCGGACTGCCTGGCTCCTTTGACCGAGGTTTGCGATTGCGACGATGAGGCGCCGGCCCTGTTGACATTCACCAGCGGCAGCACGGGCCAACCGAAAGGGACAGTACGCAGCCACGGATTATTGGGTGCGCAGTATCGAGCCCTGGCGGCCAGCCTTGCCTTGACGGCCGGGGACGTGGATCTGGCTACGTTGCCGATCGTTGCCCTGGCAAACCTTGGGTCCGGGGTCACCAGCCTGATCCCCGATGCTGATCTCCGCTATCCCGGCGCCGTGGCGCCGGGGCCGATTTTCGCGCAAGTTCAGACGCACCAGGCCACGACGTCGGTCGCTTCCCCCGCGTTCTTCGAATGCCTGGTCCGCCACGGCGCAGCGTCCGGGCAGACGCTTCCTTCGCTCAAGAGGCTCTACACGGGTGGGGCGCCTGTCTTCCCCCGTCTGATGGACCAGATGCAGACGCTTGCCCCGAGCGCGGAGGTTGTTGCCCTGTACGGTTCCACGGAGGCAGAACCCATCGCTCATGTGAGTCGGGACGAGGTGACGCCGGACGACTTGAAGGCGATGCTCGCAGGCAAGGGATTGCTGGCCGGGCCTCCCGTCGCCCAGATCCACCTGCGGATTCTGCGCGATCAGTGGGGCAAGCCGGTCGGGCCGTACAGCGAGGCCGCGTTTGCCGACATGTGCTGTGGCCACGCCGAGCCTGGCGAGATCGTCGTCAACGGCGCTCACGTGATACCGGGCTACTTGCGCGGCGAGGGGGACGAGGAGACCAAGTTTCGCGTGGACGGGGCCGTCTGGCACCGTACGGGGGACGCCGGCTACCTCGACGATTGCGGTCGGCTTTGGCTTCTGGGCCGCTGCGTCGCACGCATCCACGATGCCCATGGGGATCTCTATCCGTTCGCTGCCGAGACCGCCGTCTACCAGGACCCGCGCGTGCGCCGGGCGGCGCTGGTCGCCCACCGCGGCAAGCGCGTCCTTGCCGTGGAGTTTCACGAGGGACACCCCCCGGCCGACCTCGATGCCTTGCGTGCCTCCTTGGCCTGGGCGAATCTCGACGAGATACTCCCCTGTCCTTGCATCCCGGTAGACAAACGGCACAATGCCAAGATCGATTATCCGGCGCTTCATCAATTGCTGGAGCGGCACAGTTAGCCGGACGTGCAAGCGACGCGGGGCGTATTCGTCGCTTGCGCGTCCGGCTAAAGTTGGAGGTGAGCAACGATGGACCCATGGCCTGACGCCGAGACCTGGGCGGCACACAACGTGCGCCACTTTCGCCGGCTGCTTTACGCGGCCACAGCGCTGTTTGTTGCGACGGAAATCATCGCACTCTGGGGTATCGTGCCGCACCTGCGGCCGGTGTCGCTACAGGATATTAGCGCCAACATCCTTTTTGCGATTGGCTTCGGCTGTCCGCTCGTATTGCACCTGAGCAGCCTGCCGCGCCTGCGTGAGGTCGGTGGCACGGTAGCGGTCGGCGTGTTGCTGGGACTCGGCGTCTGGCAGCTTCATCTCTGGACCGGTGTGCCCGAAGAGTACAAGCCAGCGGAGGTCGCTGTTGCCGAGGCGATCACCGGTCTCGGCCTGGCAAGCCTGGGTGCGATGGCGTTGCGAGCCTGGCGCCACGTTGGCCCCGAGCGGGCGTCTGCGCTGGCGTTTCTGCTGCCGGCCGCGGTGGCGTTCGCCGTCATGCTGGAAGCGGGGATATTTCTGTACTTGATCAAGAGCCTTTGTCCAACCAGTTGCGACCCTGCTGCATACGCAATCGACGAGGCTTTCGGTACGCAGTGGAGTTTTGCCATCGGCCGGCTCTTCGCGCAAGTGCCGATCGTCAAGTTCGTCTGTTACGCCATTTACGTGGCGCCGCCGCCGGCCCTGGTCTTCGTTTACGCCTTGCAGACGAGAGCACGGCGGCCGCCGCCAGTTGATGCGGCGACCGTACTTCTTGCAGTGTTCGTGATCGGCTATAGCCTCTATTTTCTGTTTCCGGTGTGCGGGCCGCTGCGCGCGTTCGGCGATGCCTTTCCCGACTCGCCGCCTCCGCTTGACGGCCTACTCGGCACGCGTTTGACCGTCCCCGGCGCGGACGCCTGGCCCAATGGTATGCCGTCCTTGCACACGGCCTCGGTGGTCCTTGCTTGCTGGCAGGCACGCCCCTACGGACGCTGGGCACGAGTCGCCGCGGCGGTTTTCCTGATCGGCACACTCCTGGCTACCCTCGGCATGGGCGAGCATTTCCTTGTGGACCTGGTCGTGGCACTGCCTCTCAGCCTGGCAGTCTATGCGGGCTGCATGCCCGCGCGGCCGGCGTATCGTTCGCAGCGGCGCGAGGCGTTGATTGGCGGCGTCGCGTTGCTTGCTGCCTGGTATGCACTGCTGTTCCTTGGCATCGAACTCCTACTTAGCTCACCTGTGATCGCCTGGGGATTCTCCCTCGGCACACTCGCGGCGGTCGTGTGGCTGGAACGGCGCCTTTACGATGCGGCGATTCCCGATCCCGGCAATACCTCCTTACCCATGACGGACCCGAACGCGGCATGAACTCCTTACCCATGAAGGCTCCCGGACCACGGGGGCACTTCCTGATCGGCAACCTGATCGCGTTCCGCCGCGACGTGCTCGGTCTTTTGCTCAACAGCCAGCGTGAGTTCGGCGACGTGGTCCGCTTCAATCTTGGGCCCATGGTCATTCACCTGGCGGCACACCCGGACCACGTCAAACAGGTCCTGGTAACGAATCAGCACAACTACAACAAGGACACGCGCAGCTCGTCCAAAATCGTCGGCATCACAGGTCCCGGGCTGCTGACCAGCAACGGCGATGCCTGGTTGCGCCAGCGCCGCCTGATGCAGCCGGTCTTCAACGCCCAGCGCCTTCTCGCTTACACCGACCTGATCGTTGCGGAAACGGACCGTATGCTCGATGGCTGGCAGGCTCGTGCAGATTCTGGCATGCCGATCGATGTTGCTTCCGAGATGACGCGCCTGACTTGCACACTTATCGCCCGAATCTTGCTGGGCGCCGACCTGAGCGCCGACATCGACGAGGTGGAGCGATCGACAACGATCGTCATGAAGCACACGTGGCGCCGCCTCGAGCGCATCGTCGATCCGCCGCTCTGGCTGCCGACACCAGGAAACCTGCGATTTCGCAACGCCAAACGCCGGCTGGACGAGATCGTCTACCGCCTGATCGCCGAGCGGCGCAGCGGACCGCCGCGGAATGACCTGCTGGCGCTTCTACTGAAGGCTCGCGACGACGGGATAGGCGGGACAGGCGGCGGCATGACCGAGGAGCAGTTGCACAACGAAACGATCACCTTGCTTCTTGCCGGACACGAGACGACGGCCAATGCCCTCAGCTGGACGTTCTACCTGCTGTCGCAGGAGCCTCGGTGGCGCCAGAACGTTTACGACGAGGTGCTCGCCCAGCTCGGGCAGCGCGCCGCCGGCGCCGACGATCTGCCTCGCCTTGATTTGGTGACGCGCGTGTTTCAGGAAGCCATGCGGCTCTACCCGCCGATCTGGATCATGGAAAGGCGCGTCCTGGAGGACGATCTCATCGGCGGCTACCACATCCCAGGCGGGTCGGCGCTCGAGATCAGTCCCTACGTCACCCATCGGCATCCAGAGTTCTGGAAAGACCCGGAATGCTTCGATCCGGACCGCTTCACGCCACAGCGCAGCGCCGGCCGCCATCCCTACGCCTACCTACCGTTCGGCGGCGGCCAGCGTCTCTGCATCGGCAGCCACCTGGCGATGCTCGAGGGGCGGGTGATCTTGTCGCGGGTGCTCCAGCGGTTTCAACTCCAACTCGTACCGGGCAGCATCGTGGAGCCCATGCCGGGCATCACGCTCCGGCTGCGTCACGGCCTGCCGATGACGGTTCACCCCGCGATGCCGCCGCGTTAACGATTCGTCCACCGCTTGTGGATGGATGTTCGAGCCCGAACGTCAAGCGAGGGACACCGTTGGCCCCTCGCTTGGCGCTCGGGCTCAGACTTAACCGCTCCAGATCCGTCCGTTCGCGGTTGACAATACAATAGAAAGTCCGGAGCGCTCTATCTCTTGTTGGAGTTTGCATGACGGTTGCGCGGAAGATGGATGCAGTGCCTCTGCCGGGCCTGATCCTTTCGCCGGTGCGTGCCAATTCGATGGATTAGAACGAGGTGGTATTTACAATGCGAATCGCCGTGGCTGAGATCGCCCAAGAAACGGACTCTTTCAGTCCCATGGTCGCCGATCTGAGCGACTTCCAATCGTACGGGCTCTATTTTGGCAACGAGATTCTCGAGCGAATGAGCGGCGTGGGACCCCTTGGCGGGTTTTTCGAAGTCGCGGCCGAGCAAGGGGGCAACGTCGTCCTGGCGCCCATTCTTCGCGCCTGGGGAAGCGCCGGCGGTACCATCACCGCCGAGACGCTCGATTTTCTCTCCACGCGTCTCATCGAAGGGCTTACGCAATCGCTCCCGCTTGACGGCGTGTTTCTGTCTCTACACGGGGCAGCTGCGTCTGCCGGGGAGGATGACGTCGAGGGGCACGTTCTGCACGCGGCGCGCACGATTGTCGGGCCCGGCATTCCGATTGTCGTCGCGCTCGATCACCACGCCAATATCACCAGGCGTATGGTCGAGTACGCCGATGCTCTCATTGGACACGAGACCCAGCCGCACGATCCGCCGGCAACCGGACGTAAGGCGGCAAGGATTCTGTTTCGCATGTTGCGCGGCGAAATCCGGCCCACGGTTCGCTGGCAGAAGATTCCCATGATCACGCCGCAGGATCAATTCCTTACCACGGCGGGCCCGATGAAAGCGTGGTTCGACCGGGCGCGTGAAATGGAGAGGAACAAGGGCGTCCTCGACGTTTCCCCTTACCCAATGCAGCCGTGGCTCGACGTTGCCGAGGGGGGCTGGGCGGTCGTCGTTCACACAGATAACGATCCGGAACTGGCGCAAGCGCTCGCCAAGGAAATGGCAAGCAAGGCCTGGAGTCTGCGCGAGTCCTTTTGGCGTTCCGAGCGGGTCGCGCCGCAGGACGCCGTTCGCCAGGCAATCGAAGCCGAGAGCGGTCTGGTCATCCTGTCGGACACCGGCGATTCGGTTTACGGAGGCGCTCCGGGGGACAGTACCTGCATTCTCCGCGCCATGCTCGATCAACAGATTACGTCCATTGCCTTTGTGCCGATGATCGACCCCGACGCTTTGCACGGCGCTATCACTGCGGGAGTCGGTGCTCAAATCACTGTTGAGGTGGGCGGCAAGGTTGACAACGTCTTCAGCAAGCCGGTCCGCGTCACTGGCAAGGTCGCTGCGGTATCCACAGGGTTCACGGTCGATTTGCACGATCGCGGCGTGTGTGATCTGCGTCAAACGGCCCTGTTGCAGGTTGGCTCTATCTATCTGGCGCTGCTGGACCATCGCAGTTTTGCCGTCAACCATCCGGTACTCTACACCCACCTGGGGCTGGACATGGCCGACGCCAAGATGGTGGTTGTCAAGACGGCGAGCAACTTCCAATTCTTCAGCCGCTGGCGCAAGGGACTTATCCGGGTAGACTCGCCGGGAACGACGCAATCCGATCTGACTGCTTTCCAATGGAAACGCATTCCACGACCAACCTATCCCCTCGATCCGCTTTCCGATTGGCGACCGTAATCCTCGCCTGGCCAGGTACTCTATCGATTCGTCTGAAGGACACCGGACTTACCCCCGTGTGGTTGACCCCGGCAAACAGAGAAGTATGATTCAGACAACACCAGAACCCGGCACGAAACCCAAAAAGTTGCGACGGTTCAACTCATGAAAAGAACGACTTGTTTGCGCCGTGCCGTTGGGTACGCCGCGGTGATGCTCATACTCCTGGAGATATCCGCTTCAGCATGGGCGCAGGCGAAGAAGGATCCTCCCGTTGCACTCAAGGGCGATCCCTCCCTTTTGACCCTTGATCGGATCTTCAGCTCCAACGAATTCGACGGAGAAAGGGTGCCCGCGATCCGCTGGCGTAAGCCAGGGGCAGGGTACATCACGCTCGAATCGGTTGCCGGAGGACAGCAACTGGTCGCCCACGATCCGTCGACCGGGAAGCGCGAGATCCTGGTTCCCGATCACTGGCTCATACCGGCTGGCGAGAATCGGCCGCTCGCGGTCGAGGGCTATGTTTTCTCCCAGGACGGCGCGAGGCTTCTGATTTACACCAACAGCAAACGCGTCTGGCGCGTCAACTCACGCGGCGACTACTGGGTCCTCGACCTCTCCACACGCGAACTCAAGAAGCTCGGAGGCAGCGTACAGCCCTCGACCCTGATGTTCGCCACCTTTTCGCCCGACGGCAAACGGGTCTGCTACGTTCACAGGAACGATCTCTATGTACAAGACCTACTCGATCTCAGCATCACGCCTCTGACGAAAGATGGCTCAGCGACCCTCATCAATGGCACCTTCGACTGGGTGTACGAAGAGGAACTCGGCCTGCGCAACGGCTTTCGCTGGAGCCCGGACAGTCGGCAGGTTGCTTACTGGCAACTCGATTCCTCCGGCGTCAAGGAACACCATATCACCAACAGCGGCGACGGGCCCTACGCACGTCTGATCTCCATCCGATATCCGAAGACGGGCGAGCAGAACTCGGCCGCACGCATCGGCGTGGTCAACGTCACGGGCGGGACAACGTCGTGGCTTGATGTCCCGGGCGATCCACGTGAGCATTACCTCGCCAAGATGGAATGGCTCGGCGACTCCATCGCTTTGCAGCAGTTCAATCGGTTGCAAAATGCCAACACCGTCATGTTTGCCGATCCCAGGACCGGCAAGGTCCGGACGATCCTGGTCGAGAAGGACCGTGCCTGGGTGGAAAACCACAACGAATTTCGCTGGATCGACAAGGAACAGAAACTCCTTTGGCTCAGCGAACGCGACGGTTGGCAGCACCTCTACTCAGTTTCTCGCGACGGCACGAAGATCTCGCAACTCACCAGGGGAGCGTTCGATGTTCTGCACATCGAGGCGATCGACGATAAGGAGGGCTGGCTTTATTACTTGGCCTCGCCCGAGAACCCGACGCAGCGCTACCTGTATCGCGTCTCACTCAAGGGAGGCGCGGCCGAGCGCGTGACGCCGGCCGATTGGAACGGCACGCATTCGTACGCCATTTCCCCGGATGCCAAGTGGGCGATTCATAGCCATTCGACGTTTGGCCAGCCCCCCGTGACGGCGCTGATTCACTTGCCCGATCACAAGGTCATCAAGACGTTGGCGGACAACGTGGCACTCAAGAAGAAGCTGGCGGCGCTGGCCAAGTGCCCGACCGAGTTCTTTCGCGTGAACCTCCATGCCGACACCGCTCTGGACGGCTGGTGCATCAAGCCGCCGAGCTTCGATGCGAGCAAGAAGTACCCGGTGCTATTCTACGTCTACGGCGAGCCGGCCGGGCAGACGGTACTCGATCGCTGGGATGGCAAGCGTTTCCTCTGGCACAGCATGCTCGCACAGCAGGGTTATATCGTGATGAGCGTGGACAACCGCGGGACGCCGGCGCCGCGCGGTCGCGACTGGCGGCGCAGCATCTATCGCCAGGTCGGCATCCTGGCCTCCGCCGATCAGGCCGACGCCACGCGCGCGTTACTCAAGCAACGCCCCTACATGGATTCGACGCGCATCGCCATCTGGGGCTGGAGCGGCGGCGGCTCCATGAGCTTGAATGCCATCTTCCGCTATCCCGATCTCTATCAAACCGCCCTCGCCGTCGCCCCCGTGCCCAACCAGCGCCATTACGACACCATCTATCAGGAACGCTACATGGGGCTCCCCGCCGACAACGTCGATGGCTATCGCAACGGCTCGCCGATTCACTTCGCCAAGCAATTGAAGGGCAACCTGCTGATCGTCCACGGCACCGGCGACGACAATTGCCATTACCACGGCGTCGAGACGCTGGTCGATGAACTGATCACGCACAACAAACCGTTCACGATGATGGCCTATCCCAACCGCAGCCACAGCATCAATGAAGGCCGCAGTACCACCCGCCACCTGTTCGAAACCCTGACGCGGTACCTGCGCGTCCACACCGCACCTTGAGGCGGCCATTTGGACAAGCCTTCGGCGAGCCGAGCCCCGTAAGGGGCCGGGTGAGTCTGCGTCACGCGTCATCAACCGGCCGCTTACGCGGCTCGGCTCGCCCTTGGTGTCAAACTACAGCGCGCAGAGGATATCACGACCCGGCAAGCAGTTCAGGAATCGCGCGGCCGTGCTGGACGATAGGCACCGGGCGGCCGGTGAAGTCGGGGAAGGTGACGCGTTCGTAGTCGATGCCGAGGTGGTGGTAGATGGTGGCCAGAAAATCGTGCGGTCCGAAGCGGCGTTCGACGACGTCCTCGCCGCGGCGGTCGGTGGCGCCGATGACGCGTCCGGTGGCGATGCCGCCGCCGGCAAAGAGCATCGAATTGGCGCGGGGCCAATGATCGCGGCCGGGCTGTACGGTCCCTTCGGCGCCGCTCGCCACACCGCCGCCGCTGCTGGCGACGTAGGAGATCCGCGGCGTCCGCCCGAATTCACCGGTGACGACGACCAGCACGCGCCGATCAAGGCCGCGGGAGTAGATGTCCTCGATGAGCGCCGTCACCGCCTGGTCGAAGAACGGGGCACGGTACGCCAGCGCTTCGAAGACGTGATGGTTGACGGCGTGGTCGTCCCAGTTGGCAACGCGGCCGCACAGGGGGCCGTCGAAAGTCGTGGTGATGATCTCGACGCCCGCTTCGACAAGCCGACGGGCCATCAGCAATTGTTGGCCCCAGGCGTTTCGGCCATAGCGATCGCGCACGCTCGGATGTTCGAGGTTGAGATCGAAAGCCCGGGCGGCACGGGGGCTGGTCAAAAGGTTGAGCGCCTGGCCCTGGAAGTCATCCATGGCCGACATCGTTCCCGAGCGATCAAGGTCGCGGCGGAGGGTGTCGAAATTACGAATCAATGCCGCCCGCTCGGTCAAGCGGCCTTCCTGGCCGCGATCGCTCAACCCGATATTGGGGACGCGAAAGCTCGGCGCATTCGGATCGCCCAGGACGGCGAACGGAGCGTAGGCTTCGCCAAGGTAGCCCGGCCCGGCGATTGTGAAGTTGTCGTAGTTCACTATCGGGTTGACGCCGACGTAGTTGGGCAGAACGCGGCGGGCATCGTGGCGTACGCGGTGGGCGACGCTCATGAAGTCCGGCTGGACAGGCCGCAGTTTGTCCGCAGCGTCGGTGTCCCCCGAAAGAAGTTGAAGCGAGCCAGCCGGATGACCGCCGCCGGTGTGGGCCATCGAACGCAGGATGGTGAAGCGATCGGAGATGGCCGCCTGGCGCGGCAGCAATTCACCGAGTCGCAGGCCCGGCGTACGGGTCGTGAGCGTGGCAAATGGGCCGCGGTACTCTGAAGGGGCGTCCGGCTTCGGGTCGTAGGTGTCCAGATGGCTGCAACCGCCGCGCAGCCAGACGACGATCACTGCGGTCGGTTCGTGAGATGCAGGCTGGTTGGCCTCGGCACGCAGGCGAAGGAGATCCGGCAGAGACAGCGAGCCGAAGGCGGCCAATCCGGCGCGCAGGAATTCGCGGCGCTGCGGATTTGAAGCGGATCGGTTATTGGCGTTGTCTTGCATCATGCTTGCTCAAAAGAGTTCGGTGAGTGCCCTGCCGTCTTCCATCAGGTGGAAGGGCCGGCCTTCGCGGTCAACGGCGTGCAGGTCGTCAATGCCCATGGCATGAAAGACGGTGCGGGCGATGTGTTCGCCGGCGACGGGGTTGTCGTGCGGGTACTCGGCCCGGCGGTCGCTGGAGCCATAGACCTGCCCGCCGCGGATGCCGCCGCCGGCGAGCAACACCGATTGACAAGCCGTCCAGTGATCGCGGCCTGCGCCATTGACGCCGCCGGAGCGTGGGTCGCCGATGCGTGGCTTGCGGCCCATCTCGCTGGAGACGAGTACGAGCGTCTCGTCGAGCAGGCCGCGCTGGTGGAGATCGTCGAGCAGAGCCGCGAAGGGACGATCGAACTCGGGCAGCAGGCGATTTTGTAAACAGCCAAAGTTATTGCCGTGCGTGTCCCACCCGCCGCCGCTCAGACAAAGCTGATCGAGTTCACGATTATCTTTCCAGAAGACGGTGACGAACGGCACGCCGACCTCGACGAGTCGGCGCGCCAGCAGCATCGACATGGAGTTGATGCCTGCCCCGTACCGCTCGCGCACAGCCTGCGGCTCACGGCGTAGATCGAAGGCCGACTGGGTGTGCCTGGACGCCAGCAAGTTGAACGCGCGGCGCTGATGGGTGGTGTAGTCGCGGATCGCCAACTCGTGTTCGGCGTGGCGGCGGGCGCTGTCAAGCGTTTGCAGCAGGCCGCGTCGCGCCAGCATCTGCTCCGACGTGACATCGCCGCGCAGGCTGAGAGCCGGTACCGTGAAGTCGAGTGGCCGATCGCGAGTCCCCTCGACGAACACCGGATCATAAGCGATGCCAAGCCGGGCCGAGAACTGTCCCGGGCGTGTGTACTCGGGGGCCCCTTCCTTGTGCGGCAGCGTGATCGCGTTGGGCAGATACGCGTGAGCGGGGCGTTTCATGCCGACGACCGACGCCATCGAGGGCCAATCGCTCGGGTAAGGCGTCCGTGCGTTGAGGAGTTGATGGAACGAGCGATCGGGAGCGTGCCCCGTGAGGTTGTAGTAGTAGCCGGCGTGATGGTCGCCGGTGCCGCGACCATGATCGCCGAGCGACCGGACGATCGCGAGGTGATGTGCCTGCTGCGCCAGATGCGGCAGGTGTTCACACAGATTGATGGCGGGAGCGCTGGTCGGCATGGGCCGAAACGGGCCGCGATATTCTGCGACGGCATCGGGCTTCATGTCCCAGGTATCGATGTGCGACGCCCCGCCGGAGAGCCAGATCATGATGACGGACTTGGCCGCCCGCCGACGTGTGCGCGGGGCATCGCCATACGCCGCTGCGTTGGCAAGGTTGAGCCCGAAAAAGCCGAGAGCGCCAGCAGCGAGGAAAGTGCGGCGATCCAGGGGGTAATGGTGATTTATCATGATCGCTTCAAGGTGGGATACGGTGGTGTGATGACTCCCTTGACTTTACCATGCCGATGCACAGGGTCAAGAGGTATTGCCGTGGATGGGGGCGATTCATCTCCGCGACGGGCGATGACTATACAATCGTAGAAGTAGCACACCGAGGGCAAACTTCGAGGAGATCCCTATGAATGCCACGATCCGCCATGTCGCAATCGCTATCCTTCTGCTGGCCGCCTACTCACCCGCATTCGGCCAGGGCGGCGACAAGAAACCGGCGCGCGTCAGCGATGTGATCTACGGACGCAAGGATGGCCTATCACTCACCATGGACATCTTTCACCCGCCGGGCAAACCGAACGGAATCGCTCTCGTGCTGGTCGCCAGCGGCGGGTTCAAGTCCTCGCCAGCTGATATTCAGCCCCTGTTCAACGGCGAGTTGCTCAAGCGGGGCTACACCTGTTTTGCAGTGGTCCACGGCAGCCAACCGCGTTACACGGTGCCGGAGATTCGCGACGACGTGAATCGTGCCGTCCGCTTCATTCGCTACCACGCCAAGAAATACGAGATCGATCCGAACCGCATTGGCATCGGCGGAATCTCCTCCGGCGGGCACCTGTCGCTGCTTGTGGCCACGGCGCCGCAGCCAGGCAAGGCGAACGCCAGGGATCCGGTGGACCGGGTCGATAGCAATGTCCAGGCCGCGGCGGTCTTCTTTCCGCCGACCGACTACCTGAATTACGGCGCCAAGGGGAAGGAATTCATGGACGTCAAAATGCATGCGGTACCTTTCCGGGCCCCGCACGATTTCCGGGAATTCAACGCCAAGGAGGGGCTGTATCAACCGATCACCGACAAGGCCAAGCTGCGGGCAATCTACAAGGACATTTCGCCGATCTACCACGTGACGGCCAAGAGCGCGCCCTCGCTACTTTTTCACGGTGACAAGGACGACCTGGTGCCGATTCAGCAGTCCGAGTCGTTCCTGGCAAAGCTGAAGGAAGCGGGCGTGCCGTCGAAGCTGGAAGTGCGGCCTGGGGCAGGACATGGCTGGTTCACCATGCTACTGGAAATGCGTCTGGTTGCGGATTGGTTTGATACGCATTTGAAGAAGTAGTGACGTCGAGCGAGGAGGGATCGACAATTTCCGACCTCGCTCCCGCTGCAATCCGGGAGACGACGTCAACGGAGAATGGCGAAAGCGTCACGGCTCACTTATGAAGAAGCAATTTCCCTGCCTAAAGCGATCGCCAAGCCTTGACTCAGCCTGCCACTTCAAACTCCAAAAAGACATGATTCGGCTTTGCTTGGCTAACTGCTTTAAAGGCCGGGGATGCCAGAATGAAAGCTCGAAACTCCGCTAACTCTTTCGGGGAATGACACCAGCGATTGCCTTCGGCTATCTCTTGCAAGGGTTCCGTTTGTTTGAACTGAAAGGTAAGGGATAGTTGTCGGATGTCCTCATCCTCGGATTGCCCATCGATGAATTGGCGCGTGATATCGAATTCAAAGAACCCTTCGTCGAAGTCACCCCATTGGACCAGCAGCATGTCGCCGTCTTCTTCAATTGGGCATCCATTTGCCGGCTCATCTCGATAGAAATCGACCATCAGGTCGATCCCGGTGGCTGCCTCCAAAGATTTCAGTTTGTGGCCGCCAGCGTCAAGGAGTTGTCGGAAACGCTTTTTGGCGGCGCGAGGTTTCATAGGACGGAGTACTCTTACGAAAAGCATGGAATTGTGGCTTACAACGCGCTTCTTACCGCACATCCACCGGCAGGTCGGACAGGCGCTCATTCAGGATCTGCCGCCATACGGTGGGATAGACATCCTGGAGGCGGGCTGCCGGGTTTTTGGCGAGTAGCCAGTGGGTCTGTGCTTGTTGCGTGGTCCCGCGGGGCATCGTGGCAGGGAGTGATTTCTCGCCCCACATCATACGGCCCTCGGCATAATAGCGCTCGGTGTGAGCGCTGCTGATTTGCTTGGCGAACTTCTTCAGGTGGACGGCCCCGGTCTCCGGATTGGTGCTAAATGCGTAGGCAGACTTGCGAATGTCCATCGCCCAGCGGGCTTCCTTGAGCAGCGTCTTGGCGTCGGTCTTCCCGGCCACCGCGTGGAGAACGCCCCCTTCGGGGACGCAGAAGTAGCTGGCGACATTGCCGCCGACCTTTTGCCCGTTGATGATCTGGAAGGCGCCGACCTTCAAGTACGTGCTGACGAAATTCTCGTTGAGGTATTCCGCGACGAGCGGGTCGGCCAAGGCGTTCACACGGAACGCGTCGGCGTTGTTTCAGGTAAAGTCCTTGTCTTCAAGGTTGCCTGACAGGTGCATCATGAAGACCATCTTCTTCTCGGCAGCTGCACGCTGAAAAGCCGCGGCGGGATCTTTCAGGAAGCGCACTTCGGTGCCGATCTGGGCGCAGTCCACGAAGTCCTCCTTCTCGAGAGGCTTCAATTCCTGCGGGGCGGCTGGCTCGGCGGCTTTCGGAGCAGCGGCTGCCTGTGGCCGAATTGCAGGGATCGGCAAGGCCTCCTCCTCTATTGGCCGAACGCCTTGTATCGACGAGACCGCAAGGACGAGCAGCACCACCAGCACCCACGCGATGCCGCCGCCGATGGCAATGTACATCCACGGCAGCTGAGTCGCCGAGGACGCCTTGCGCGCCTGCGGTTCCTTCTTGACCAAGATCGCGTTGGGATACGAATCCGAAGAGTTAGGGCGGGACATGAGTTCCTCCCAAATGCAAAGTATCGAGTCGAGGATTTTGCGATGGCATAGCTGTATGCAGCAGAATCACGAACTCGTCACTTTTACCATCCTACAGGCGCCTTGCTGCCCATGCAACCGTATTCCGGCGTCAGGGATAACACCGCACTCTTCAATAGATCCAATAGTAATTCGTTTATTCCATCGGAATATTGACCACTCAGGGTAGATTCCAACCCGGGCGCGTGGTGTCGGATAACTTGCCGAATTCAGAAACCGGCGATTGACATGCTCCTTTTCCGCATTACCATATCGAGAATTAGCCGTTAATCCTTCCCGTCGAGGTCGCCATGAACGAACCAAATCCCAGCGAAGGTATCGCCCCAGGCCCAGCACCGGCGTCGCCGCCGCGCGATGCGATTGCCTCCGGCGCTGCACCGACTCCCGCGCCTGCCCAAAAGAAACCCTATGAGAAATACGATGACCTAGATCAGGCAATGCCTTCGCTCGCACACCCCGGTGGGTCCGAGGGTTCTGGCATGCAGAGTCTGGCGCAGTCCGCGCGTGGCAGTAAACTCAACCAGGCACGCTGGACCATGATCATCATTGGCATCCTCACGATCGGCGCCAATTTGTTTGTCTATTTTGCCAATCACGACGCGGTCGTACAAATTCGGATGCAAGGGCAACACCTTCCGCCCGAAATAGCGCGCAATCTGGAATTGTTCGAAGTATCCACCATCGGGTTTGCCCTGCTGGGGGGCGTGTTCATTGCTCTGGGCCTCGGCGTGAAAGCTTATCCTTTGCCTTGCACGATTTTTGGCCTGGTGTTGTATGGCGTGGGAATCTTGATCGGCGTCGCGTTGGATCCCACGGCTCTTGTCCAGGGGATTATCTGGAAAGTCGTGATCATCTTCGGCTTGATTGGAGCCATCAAGGCGGCATGGGCTTACGAGTGCGAGCAAAAACAATTCGAGGTTCCTGCCTGATTCCCGCAGGGCCTGGGGTGTGGCCGACCGAAAGAAGTACGATTTGAGTACGGACAAGCGCCCAACAGAAAATGTCATGCATTCGACCGATCCCGAAAATGACGCCATTCGCCCTTACCGTGCCCCGGAGCCGGTGGACCGCCCCGGCCCGTCGAAGGGGGACGAGGACGACGCGGCGCCCAGTATTGTGAGGGAACGCCTGACGACATTCTTTGGCCGGGAACTGCGTGAGCCGTGGTCGTTTCCCTTCCTGGTAAGCATCTTCTTTCTGCTCGGCATGGGTGGCGTGATGCTGGGCGTCGCCGTGGAATCGCTGGAGGCCGGCCTCGCAGTTTGTCTTGGGACTTTCCCATTTGCGCTGGTGCTCTGGCTGACCAAGCCGCCTCCGCTCGTGTTGCAGTTTTCCGCGGACGGCATCCCGTTCACCGCGTCGAACTATTTCCTGCCCTACCACAAGATCCAGAAGGTCTTCGCCCCGCAGCGTAAAACCTCGGCTCGCTTCGCGATTCTGCTTCTGTGCGATGGCGGGCATCTGATGCTGCCGCCGAAACTTCAAGGCGATTCGGAAGACCTCTATCAGTTTCTTCGCTCGCAACCCCTGGGCCGCCCCGCCATCCCCCCGGATGTGGATCCGTCGTTCGACCAGTTCCTGCGCCAGCAACTGACGGTCCATGAGGCCGACAACGTCACCATCTATCACCGGCCGGACTGGACCGATTGGCAAACGATCTACACGACGTATCGGCACAATAACTGGAACCGCACGGCCCTCGCGTTCCTCGTGATCGGCGTCGCCTGGTTTACTGCTTTCGCGCTGCTCGCGCAACGCGAGATTGCGGCCATTCTCGCGCTTCTTGGGCTGATTGCGATGGGCCTGACCGGCCTCGTCTTCCTCTTCGGACTGGTGGCGACGTACCAGCGCAAAGGCCCCAAGAAACTTCGAGATGCCATGCTCATCGTCAGCCCTTCGGGCTTGGCCCTGTCGCAAGGCGAGCTCAAGGGGGAGATGCGGTGGCGCGAAATCCAGAATCTGAAGATGCAAAAGACCGGCACCGTCGGTGGGTCCGGCCTGCTGATCCAGGTCGCCGGCGCCTCCATTCTCATCGCCGATATCTACCAATGGCCCGCGCAACATATCGAATGGCTCATTCGCAAGCACTCCGGTTTATGAAAGGCGACACCACCATGTATCGACTCACGATTCGAATTGGCTTCTCGGCAATCCTCCTTGCCCTGGCGTACTTGCCGGCTCACGCTGGCGCTGAGCCCAAGATCCAGGCCGACGTGATCTATGGCCGCAAGGACGGCATGGTTTTGACCTTCGACGTCATCAAGCCTGCCAAGGCCAATGGGGCCGGCATCATCTGGATTCAGAGCGGCGGCTGGTATTCGAATTGGGCGGACTCGAAAGTGATGGCCGGCGCGTCGAAGCCCTATCTCGACAAGGGCTACACCATGTTCATCGTTCGCCACGCCAGCGCGCCGAAGTACGCGGTCCCCGATGCCGTTGCGGACGTGCGCCGCAGCGTGCGGGTGATCCGCCTGAAGGCGAGCGAATTCGGCGTCAACCCCGGACGGCTCGGCGTCTTCGGCGGCAGCGCGGGGGGCCATCTCTCGCTCATGCTCGGGACGACAGCCGACGACGGTGATGCAAACTCCAAGGATCCTGTTCTCAAGACAAGCAATCGCATCGCGGCGGTCGTCGCACTCTATCCGCCGACGGACTTGCGCGGCTGGACGACCGATCCGCCGGAGGTCATCAAGACGATCGCAAGCCTCAAGCCGCCTCTCACATTCGATGAAAAGCTGACGCCCGGCGTCTCGCCGATCCTGCACGTCAACGACAAGACCGCGCCGACGCTGCTGATCCATGGGGACAAGGACCTGCTGGTGCCGATCGACCATAGCCACAACATCATGAAAGTGTTCGAGAAAACCAAGGCCCCCGCGAAGCTGGTGGTCATCGAAGGCGCTGCGCACGGATTCAGCGGCAAGCAAAATGCGGAGATCGTGCTGCCGGCAATGCTGGAGTGGTTTGACAAACATCTCGCGGCAAGAAAGGAACCGTAGTTCGTCGACAAAACCATTGCAAGCCGTGGCGCCGATTGCGAGAATAGCGGTGGATAATCAACGCCACCGCTTTCTCTTTTCGAGATGACCATGGCTCGATCCACGACTTGCAGTTTCTCGCTCGCGTTGTGCCTGACCGGGTTTCTCCTGCTGGGCTCTGCACCGACGGTAGCTGCGCAGCCGGCGAAATCGCCCGGCACTATCGACTTCAATCGCGACATCCGCCCTATTCTTTCCGAAAACTGCTACGTCTGCCACGGCCCCGACGAAAAACAGCGCAAGGCGAAACTTCGCCTCGACACGCGCGACGGCGCCTTGGCCAAGCTGCGCGGCGGCGGACACGCTATTGTGCCGAAAAAAATCGACGCCAGCGAACTCATGCGTCGCATCCTTACTGACGACGCGACGGAGCGCATGCCGCCGCCGAAGTCCAACAAGAAAATCACCACCTCCCAAGTTGATTTGCTGAGACGCTGGATCGAACAGGGCGCCAACTACGCCCAGCACTGGGCATTCGTCGCGCCGAAGCGGCCCGCGTTGCCGAATATCAAAGAACCGCGGCAAGCGCAGAATGCCATCGACCGCTTCATACTTGCTCGGCTGGAGGGGGAAGGCTTGCAATCCTCGCCGGAAGCGGATCGATCCACGCTCATCCGCCGACTCGCTCTCGACATCACGGGCTTGCCTCCGACAATTGCTGAAATCGATGCCTACCTGAACGATAAGAACCCCGGCGCTTATGAGCGCGTCGTCGAACGCTATCTTTCTTCGCCGCACTATGGCGAGCGCATGGCGGTCGACTGGCTGGACGCGGCCCGCTTTGCCGACACCCATGGCTATCACATCGACGCAGGGCGCGATATGTCGCGCTGGCGCGAGTGGGTGATCGACGCGTTCAACAACGACATGCCATTCGACCGTTTCACCATCGAGCAACTGGCCGGCGATTTGTTACCGAACGCGACGATCGACCAGAAGATTGCCAGCGGCTTCAATCGCAACCACATGATCAACTTCGAGGGCGGTGCTATCCCCGAGGAATATCTCAACAACTACATCGTCGATCGCGTCAACACCACGGCCACCGTCTGGCTTGGCCTGACGATGACTTGCTCACAGTGCCACGACCACAAGTACGATCCCATCTCGCAGCGCGAATTCTATCAGCTCTACGCATTCTTCAATGCCGTGCCCGAAAGCGGACTGGATGGCTCCAAAGGTAACGCGGCTCCGGTCGTCAAGGCGCCGTCCAGGGCCCAAGTCGAGGCGATCGCCAAGCTGGACGCGGGGATCAAGGAACTTGAAAAGAGGCCGGAGGGTATCAAGAAACTCGCCGAACTGCGCAAGGAAAAGAAAGCTCTGGAAGCGAAGGCCGCGTCAACAATGGTCATGCAGGACATGCCGAAGCCGCGCGATACGTTCATGCTGATGCGCGGCGAGTACAACAAGAAGGGTGACAAGGTCACCGCGGGGGTGCCTGCGTTCCTGCCTGCGTTGCCGCAAGGGACTCCCGCCAATCGTCTCGGCCTGGCCCGCTGGCTGACCGATCCGGCGCATCCGCTGATGAGCCGCGTGATCGTCAATCGCTATTGGCAAATGTTCTTCGGCACCGGCCTCGTGAAGACGGTCGAAGACTTCGGCTCCCAGGGTGAACAACCGAGCCATGCAGAACTGCTGGATTGGCTCGCGGTAGAGTTCAGCTCTCCAGTCCCCTCCGGAGGCCAGGAGCCGGATGGGAAGGGGCGGCGTGCCTGGAGCGTGCGCGATCTGGTACGCACCATGGTCACCTCATCGACTTATCGGCAATCGTCGGTCATAACGAAAGCCCACCTCGCCAGGGACCCGGAAAACCGCCTGCTGGCACGCGGGCCCCGGTTTCGCTTGCAAGCCGAGTTCATCCGCGACCAGGCGCTGGCCGTCAGCGGCTTGCTCAATCGCGAGATCGGCGGCAAGAGCGTCAGCCCGTATCAACCCGCGGGGCTTTGGCAGGAACTCGCCTCGCGGCAGGACAGCAAGAACTGGTCGGCCCAGTTCTTCGTGCAGAGCCTCGGCAAGGACCTGTATCGCCGCACGATGTATACGTTCTGGAAGCGCACATCGCCGCCGCCGCAGCTCGTGACGTTCGACGCCCCGGATCGCGAGATTTGCACGGTCCGCCGCTCGCGCACCAACACGCCCTTGCAGGCCCTGGTGCTGATGAACGACCCGACCTACGTGGAGGCGTCGCGCAAATTTGCCGAGCGCGTAATGCTAAAAGAAAAGGAGCCCGGTCCCCGTTTAGCGCTCGCATTCCGTTTGGCAACGGCCCGTGCTCCAAGCGAGCGCGAGTCTGCTATCCTGCAGCGAGTGTTCGACAAGCAACTGCAAGCCTACCGCGCAAACCCGAAAGCCGCGGCTGACCTGCTGCGCGTCGGCGAATCGGCTCGCGACGACACGCTATCCGCGCCGGAGTTGGCTGCCTATACGATCGTGGCAAGCGTGATCCTGAACCTCGATGAAGTCGTGACGAAGAACTGAGACCGCGTGGAGAGCAACGAATTCGCTTGTCGTGTCGCTTCCTGCAACGTATCCTCCCGAAAAGCGAGGAGAATCCATGCATCGTACGTCAGGTCGCCCGGGCTTGCTCGTGGCGGCAGGAGCATTGTTGCTGATCGTCGGCGGCTGGACGGTGCTGGGTGTCCTCTGCGCCGGCGGGGCCATCGTGTTTCAGAACGCGGTCAACCCGCTGGTCGGCGGAGGCGACGAGTTTAACTTTGGCGTCGATCCTGAGGTTGCACACGAGGTCCCAAGCGCGCCTTTTGTGGAAGCCGGGGGCGCTTTCCTCAACCTGTTGCTTGGCGTCCTCATGCTGGTGGCCGGCATGGGGGTCTTGCAGGTCCGCCCCACGGCCCGATTGCTGGCCATTGCGGTGGGCGTCGCCGATCTGGCCCTCACGCTGCTTCACAGCCTCTACAATGCTTTGCTGGTCTTTCCCGTGCAGGAGCGGATTTTCAAGGAAGAAGCCCAGAACTTCGGCGGCGGTCCCTTCAATATCTTCGAAGCACTCCATGCCGGCATGTGGGGCGGTCTGATCTTTCAGGTCATTTTCAGCGTGCTCTGGTGGGGGGTGGTCATCTACTTCTTGTTGCACCCAAGTGTTCATGCCGCGTTCGATGGCAATGGTGATGGCGAGCCAGCGCCCGAGCCGTACCCTGGCCGACGATTCCCGCGCCGCGACGACTTCGACGATGACTAGAAGCAACGAAGGTCAGGGCGATGCACTGATGCCATGGCAGGTTCTGGTTGCGTTCTCGCCCTCTTGTAGATAGGTTAATTGCAAACCCAAGGAGATACACGATGCCACGTACGCCTCAACGACCCGGTACGGTTCTCAGCGCAGCCATTATCTTGATCATCGTCGGGACCTGGTCCCTCCTCGCCGGCGTCTGCGGCGCCGGTTCGATCGCAGTTCTGGCAGCCATTCCAGAACCGAAAGAGAAAGCGATGCCTGGCCAACCGCCCGACGCGATGGCGCCGATGCGTTTTGTCGCGAAGGAGGTGCCGGGATATTACGTCTTCGCCGGCGTTTCCTTGGGGCTTGACACGCTGCTCGGGCTGGGTCAACTCTTCTGCGGCCTCGGGCTCCTGCGCATGAGTTCACGGGCACGCACCGTGGCGATTCTGTTGACTCTGGCAAAGCTGTTCCTTTCCTTCGGAGGCCAGGCGTTTAACTTCATTTTCGTTTTTCCAGCACAAGCGCGCTTCTACGAATTGAATCCGGCGCCTCCTGGAATGCCTGACATGGCTTCGTTCAGTCAGACTCTTGGCATCGGTGCGGTCGTGTTCGGCATGGTCATCCAGCTCGCCATTGTCGGGGCCATTTTGTTGTTGCTGCTTCTTCCCGGAACGCGCCAGGCGTTTGTCGATGCAGCCTTGCCGCAGCCGGAAGAAGAGCCCAAGCGCCGCAGCGGGTACGAGGATGAAGAAGACGATGGGTACGGCTCATCGTCGGCGAAGCCGAAGTCGCCGCCGGAGACGGGATTCTCGGACCGATCGTAGCGAATTCGCACCGGCGCGGAGCGTTGCCTGATGCACCCACCGATTGACCACGAATCATTCGACGAGGCGCTGGACCGCGCCGCCGGGCTGCTTCGATCGGCCCAAAAGGTTGCCGCCCTCACCGGCGCGGGCATCTCTGCGGAGAGCGGCCTCGCAACTTTCCGCGGCGCCGGCGGGCTCTGGGAAGGGCAGCGTGTCGAGGATGTCGCCACTCCGCGTGGCTTTTGCCGTGATCCCGCCCTCGTGTGGCGGTTCTACAATCTTCGCCGTGCCAATCTCGCCACGGTCATGCCTAACCCTGGGCACCAGGCCCTAGTTCAAATCGAGAAACGGCTTGGCGAGAACTTTACCCTGGTCACACAAAACGTCGACGGCTTGCATCAGTCTGCTGGCAGCCACAACGTGCTCGAAATCCACGGCGCCATCCGGCGCGTACGCTGTTGCAGTTGCACGCGGGTCACGGATCGCGGCGTCGAGGCGCTGGCCGAGTTGCCGCATTGCGAGGAATGCCAGGGATTGCTGCGCCCGGACGTGGTCTGGTTCGAGGAATGCTTGCCGGAGGACATCTGGGCCCATGCCGTCGCTGCGGTGCAAGCGTGCGATTGCTTTCTTATGATCGGCACCAGCGCGGTCGTCTATCCGGCGGCGGGCCTGATCGACATCGCCCGCATGGGGGGCGCCGACGTGATCGAGGTCAACCTGGAGCCGTCCGCCGCCAGCGCCCGCGCCGAGGTGGTTCTGCTGGGCCCCTCTGGGACGACGCTGCCGGAACTCGTAAAAAGGGTTCTGAACCCCAACGCCCGCGGGAGTCAAGCAGGCCACCCATGACACAAATCCTCGACGGTAAATTGCTGGCGCAGACGATGCAAGCGGAGATTGCCGCCAAGGTAGCCGAATTCACCCAGAAGCGCGGTATCCGTCCTGGACTCGCTGCGGTGCTCGTCGGCGAAAACCCCGCCAGCCAGGTCTACGTACGCAACAAACGCAAAGCTTGCGATCAAGTCGGCATGCAAAGCTGGCTCCACCAGTTGCCGGCAACCACTTCGCAAGGTGAGTTGCTCCACCTCCTCGCCGAGCTCAACACCGATCCGCAGGTGAGCGGCATCCTGGTCCAGTTACCGCTGCCCAAACAGATCGACGAGAGCGCCATCATGGATGCCGTCGCCCCGCTCAAGGACGTGGACGGCTTCGGCCCGCAAAGCCTCGGCCTCTTGACGGCCGGCACGCCACGCTTCTTGCCGTGTACGCCGCTGGGCGTTCAGCAAATCCTTTTGCGCAACAACATCCGCATCGAGGGCCAACATGTCGTCATCGTCGGTCGCAGCAATATTGTTGGCAAACCGCTGGCGCTCTTGTTGATGCAGAAGGGGGAGGGCGGGAACGCCACGGTGACGGTTTGCCACAGCAAGACCCGCGACATCGTTGCGTTGACTCGCCAGGCCGACATCGTCGTCGTCGCCATGGGGCAGACGCATTTCTTGAGGCGGGACATGGTTCGCCCAGGGGCGGTCGTGGTGGATGTGGGCATCAATCGCACACCGGATGGTAAGTTGGCCGGTGACGTCGACTTTGCCGCGGTTAAGGAAGTTGCGTCCGCGATCACGCCAGTGCCTGGGGGAATCGGGCCGATGACGATCACAATGCTGTTGCACAACACGCTGCAAGCCGCCATACTACAACATGCATAACGGTTTCGGCGCGGAGTTGATCCATGTTGCCACTCAACACGGCCAGTCGCATCGGTTTGAGCGTGCTGCTCTTGCTGGCGGGCGTCGTGGCGTTGCGGCTCGGCGAGTCGTTCTTCGTGCCGATCTTGATTGCCTTGATGCTGGCAACGGTGCTGGGTCCGGCCGCCTACTGGCTTCACGTTAATCTCAAGATTCGCTGGAGCCTTGCTTGTGTCACGGTCGTCATCGGGCTCGTCCTGGCCAATGTGCTGATCACGTCAGTCTTTTCCGCTTCCGTGATGCGGCTCGTGAATCGTTTCACCGACGAGCAGAGCGCTCTGAAACTCTACAACGACTTCTACGGCCGGCTCGAGAAGGTGCTGCCCGGCAAGCCCGATCCCGACCTTTTCCCCCCCAACCCGCAGAGCATCCGCGAGATCGGCGTTCTTCGCTATCTTGCCGACAACGCGCCCAACATGGTGCGCAACGCCACCGAGTACGTACTCGTTTGGTCCTGGCAGTTAATCGTCATCCTCTTCACGACGTTTTTTGTGCTGCTGGAAGGGAGAATGCTGGCGCGTCGGGCCGTGGCAATCTTCGGCCCTGCGCCGGAGGTGCAGGCGAAAGCCACGGAGGTGTTGCTCGAAATGGCGACCCAGGTGCGCAACTACCTCGTGTGGCGCACCCTCATCAATATTGGTCTCATGCTGGTGATGGGGGTGGTCTACCAGATGTGCAATCTCAGCCAGGCGTGGACGTGGGCGATTCTGCTGGCAGTCCTCAACTACGTCCCCTACTTTGGCCCCGTGCTTGCCAGCATTCCGCCGGTGCTGGATGCGTTTATTTTCTCCGACCCGGCCGTTGCGGTCGTGGTGTTTGTCGCCTTCTGGATCGTCATCGTGCTGGAAGGCTACCTGGTGGTCCCGCTTTTGATGGGCCACAACATGAACCTCAACGCTACCACGGTAATGCTGGCTTGTGTATTCTGGGAATTGGTCTGGCCCGGCATAACGGGCCTGTTTCTGGCGATGCCGATCATGGCGGGCATCAAGGCCATCTTGTATCACGTTCCGGAATGGCGTGTCTGGGCGGACCTCTTGAGTGCGACCGAAGAAATAGTTCCGCCGCCGCCACCTACTGCGACATTGGCGCCGTCGCCGGTTGGCGCCGACCTCTCCAACGGCCAGCCTGGCACGCCGCACATCGACGCCCCTGCCGCGAACGAGAGCGAACCACGCCGATCCGCCTGATGCATGCTTCCGGCTCGTCACTGAAATTCCCCGCGAATTGATTGGCAAACCGCGGCACGCTCGATTAAAAAGAACGCTACCCAAGCGAGTTCTTATTGGCGGAGCACCATCACGATGAGCGATTCGACGTCGGAAAATCAAGCCGGTGGCGGCGGTCCTGCCCATGGCCAACTGAGCCTTTGGGACACCGTCAGCATCATCGTCGGCATCGTCATCGGGTCGAGCATCTTCACCATCCCGACGATCATCTTTATCCGGGTCTCCAGCCCCTGGGAGGCGCTCGCCGTCTGGGCGTTCGGCGGCTTGCTCTCCTTCATCGGTGCGCTTTGTTATGCCGAGCTGGCGACGACCTATCCCCGCTACGGCGGCGATTATGTCTACTTGACGCGCGGGCTCGATCGCCCGTTCGGGTTTCTCTTCGGCTGGTCGCAACTTGCCGTGATTCTCACCGCCAGCACAGGCGCCATGGCGTTTATTTTCGGCGAATACTGCGCTGCTTTGTTCGACATTGGCAAGAATACACTCAACGACAGTCAGCGCAGCGCCGAAATCGCCGAATTCGCCGCCATGGCGGGCATTGGCGCGATTGTCGTGTTGACGGCGCTGAACTTCTTCGGCGTCGTCATCGGCAAATGGCTTCAGAACGGCCTGGTGATCATCAAGCTGCTCGGCTTGGCACTCATCGTTGTTGCCGCCATGATCGTGCCGGCGGAGAACGCCTTCGAGGTGACCAACGCGGCCCGCGGCCAATCCGGCATTCCCGGCGCGATGATTCTCGTCCTTTACGCTTTCGGCGGCTGGAACGACGCCGCCTTCGTGGCCGCCGACCTGCGTGACCGACGCAACATCACCCGGGCGCTCCTGCTCAGCACCGTAGGCATTACGGTCATCTATCTGGTAGTCAACTTCGCCTACATCTATGCGATCGGGTTTGAGACGGGCCGGCAGTTCAAATTCACCATGCCCAAGGACATCCTCACGGCCGCGTTCACCAAGATCGGCGGCGAAGACCTCGGCACCTTCGGAGGCAAGCTGATCAGTATCATCGTCATGATCTCCGCACTCGGCGCCATGAACGGCCTCATTTACACCGGCTCGCGCGTCTATCTCCCGCTGGGCAAGGAACATCGCGTTTTTGCTTTCCTCGGTTACTGGAACGCCACCCTTAAATCGCCCATCCTTGCTTTGATCGCGCAAGCGGTCGTAAGCATCGGCATGATCTTGACCGTCGGCACCGAGATCGGGCGCAATGCCATCGATGAATATATCGGCATGGTTGGCATCCGCCCGATCCCGTGGCGCGAACATTTCGGCGGTTTCAATACCCTCTTCGACGGCAGCGCACCGGTATTCTGGATCTTCTTTCTACTGACGGGCATCTCCATGTTCGCCCTGCGTGCCCGCGACCCGAACATTGCTCGCCCCTTCATGCTGAAGGCGCCGTTTTATCCGACGTTGCCAATTATCTTTTGCGGCATGTGCCTGTTCGGTTTCTGGTCGGCGATGACGACGGCCGGCTGGGTATCCCTGCTCGGATTCGTGCCCCTCTTCCTCGGGCTGCCGCTCTATTTGCTGTCTGGGACAGGATCGAATTCGGAAGAACCAGCTTCGGACCGACCGGCTCACGGGTAATCGCAGCATCCCTTTCCGTTGCAACCACGGTTCGCGCAGGAGACATCGCATGAAACCCTCACGACTTCTCGCCTTGTTTTTCGGCGCCTTTCTGTGTGCAGCACTGTTGAACTTGGTTCTCGTCTACAGCAGCCAGGACAAGGGAGTCCGCGAGCCTGACGTCATCTATGTGCCGACGCCCAATGAAGTCGTCGAAAAGATGTTTGAGCTCGCCGACATTCGGCCCGGCGAGGTCGTCTATGACCTCGGGTGCGGCGACGGACGCATTCCCGTCATGGCGGCCAAGAAGTTCGGCGTCCGCGCCTGGGGCTTCGACATCAATCCGGTGCGTGTGCAGGAATCGCTGGAGAACGTGAAGAAAAACCGCGTCGAGAACCTCGTCACCATCAAGCAGCAGGATATCTTCGAGCTCGACCTGTCGAAGGCCGACGTCATCACGTTGTACCTGCTGCCGCGGCTTAACGTGAAGTTGATCCCGCAACTCGACAAGCTGAAGCCCGGGTGCCGAATCGTGTCGCACGATTTCAACATGGAAGGCGTGAGGCCAAAGCGCGAGATCGGTTTCCGCCCCTCCGACGGCAGCCGCGAACACCGCGTGTATCTGTGGGTGACGCCGCTGGAGAAGGAACGGCCGTGACGATGTTTACGTTTAGCGTTCGCATGACGCCTGGCGAATGCTCAACGTAAGCTAGGAATGAACACCCGGCGTCTGATACTGCACCTTGTGCCACGATTTGCCGGCCCGCCCGGAGATCCATACCCAGAACGCCAGCCACGCCGCCGCATTCAGCACCAGAAACGACGCCGCCGCCCCCAGCAAGCGCACGCGGGTTCCGATCGCCGGAATCATGCCGAGCACCCCCAGGCCATATCCGCCCGTTTGCACCCAGAATAGGACTGTGTACCAATAGTCCACGTGGAACATGGTCGTCGCGTACATGGCAATCAGGGCCCACGGCACAACAAGCCGCAGCAGCTTGTGCGAGACCCATTGCCACCAGACGCGATTGCCGAAGGGCAGCAGTGCCGTGAAGGGCAGCAACATCACGAGCTGAAAGTTCCCCGCCAGCGTGCGGACTTTTCGGCGAAACTCATCGCGCGGGTTTTCCGGCAATCGATCGTACGCCAGCGCCCGTTCGTCATGGACGACACGATAGCCTTGCAGAACCACGTGCATCGGCCAGTAGACATCGTCGAGCAGCGTGCCCGGCGGAATGGGACGGAAGAGGGAACGCCGGCATGCGCTGATAGCGCCGGTAACGCCGACCTGGGAACCGAGCCGGCTCTCTTGCTTACGCAGCCATTTCTCGAAGCGCCAGTACATGCCGACGCCGGCGAGGACGCCGGGGGCGCTTTCAAGCACGAGATCGCCGCTGACGGCTCCGACGGTGGGGTCGGCGACGTTCTCGAGGAGCCGGGTGAGGGTGTCCTCCGCCCACCGTTGTCTCGCATCGGCGAAGACCAGCACGTCATGTTGAGCGAGCGCCGCCCCGGCGGTCAGTGCAGCGGCTTTTCCAAGCTTTTCCGGCATCTCCAGCACGCGCACGCCGCGATCAGAATACTGCCGTGCGATTTCGACAGAACGATCCGTCGAGGCGTCGGAGATGACGATGATCTCTCCCGTAACACCTGCTATCTGGAGCAGGCGTGTCAACTCATCGAGCCGGCGGGCCAGGTTCTGCTCCTCGTTGTGCACCGGAATGAGGAAGCTCACCGTGGTCTGCACGGGGGCAAGGGGCCGCGCCCGGCCCAGTGCGATATTGAGCAGCACGAGAAGAAGCGGATAGAGGAAGTAGGTATAGGCGACGAGGACTGCGCACGACCAGAAGAGCCAATCCAGGGGATGCATGCTGACCTATTGTAGAAGCAAGTCGGCCTGGTCCCAAGGCTTCGCTGCGCTTAAGCCTGGGCTTCGCGTGAAACCAACACTTTCTTGAAAAGATCATGGTACTGCCCGCTCGTCGCCGAGAATGAGAAATCCCGCCGCACGCGATCCCGCGCCGCAGCGCCCATTGTCCGGCGGCGGGCGTCATCCTGGAGCAACGCGGCAATGCTCCGCGCCAGCGCCGGCACATCACCTGACGGCACAAGCAGGCCCGATTGCTCATCGTCGATCACCTCAGGAATGCCGCCGACTGCCGTCGCTACCGTGGGCACACCCGCAGCACAGGTTTCCAGCAATGCAATCGGCAACCCTTCCGTGTACGACGACATCACGCCGAGATCGAGACTCGGCAAGAACCGCCCCAGATCGGTGCGAAACCCGGCAAAAATGAACCTATCCCTTAGCCCCCGTTCGGCGACTTGATTTTCCAGTGCGACTCGAAGCGGCCCTTCCCCGAATAGCACGAAGCCAGCATCGGGGAATTGCGCCACCACTTGTGCCGCGGCATCGATGAGCAATTCAAAACCTTTCTCCGGGCTGAGTCGTCCGGCCGCGGCGACAATCCAGCGTGGCGGTTTTGCAAACCAACCTTCCATTTCGGCACGGCCCGCAGGCTGTGCTTCGACAAAAGCTTCGACGCCGACCGCGTTGCGGATGACAGCGACCCTTGCGGCCGGGGCGCCGGCAGCAAGCACCTTCTCGGACTGTGCTTGCGAGACACAGACAACGGCATCGAGTCTCGCAAGAATGCATCGGTCGAGCGATTCGTAGACACGGACCTTCCACGTCGCCCCGGTCCAACCATGCGAGATTGAGATCACAGGTATCCCGACTCGCCGGGCGGCGCGCCAGCCGATCAGATCGGGTTTGTAGCCACTCGTACAAAGCAAGTCCGCGCGGAGCCGGCGCAACTCATCGGCAACTTCGCGAATACACGCCAGGATACGCGGAGCATTGTACGCGAGTGCCTTTGCTTCAAAGCCGTAGCGACTTGCCTCATCGAGAAAAGGTTGCGCCCGGCCTCCCTCGGCAAAGGACAGGAAGGTGGTCGCCACGTCGCCGGGCAGGTGCCTCGCGAGGCCCAGCATCTGCCGTTCGGGCCCGCCATAAAACGGGGAGGCCATCAAATGGACGACACGCATGAAGTGAAATTCCTGGTTCCCCTCTCCCCCGGAGGGGAGAGGGGAGAAATACCTACGCCGGCAACTTCGGCGCCAGCGGGCTCGGCGCCAGCCGCTTCTCGCACCACGCGGCGACGCTGAACAGCAAATCCTCGCGATTCGGCCCCGCGACAAGCTGAATCGCCAGGGGCAATCCATCAACAAAGTAACCCGCCTGGATTGAAATCGTCGGTAACCCGGTGTAGCTCCACGGCGAGTTGAACGCTGGGTTGCCGGTCGTATCTGCCAGGGGTGCAGGTCCAGTCGTGGCGGGGCAGAGCAGGACAAGGTCGCCGTAGACAAGGTCATGCATCGCCGAGGTTAGCTGCTGTTGGTGTTCCTTGGTCCGAGCATATTCGGGGGCCGGACAATGGAGCCCTTCTTCGAGCAGCCCCTTGATTCGCGGGGCGTAGTCGTCCGGATGCCGGCGCAGCCGCGGTTCGTGATACTGCGCTGCCTCCACTGCCATCACGATGCGGTGCCGTTGAATCACGTTGGCAAACATCGCGGGCAGAGCGACCTCTTGGACGACAGCGCCGTCTTCGCCGAAGCGGTGCGCGATTTCGTCCATCATGTCGCGAACGGCCTGGTCGGCGTGATCGTCAAAAAGCTGGCGCAGGCGCCCAAACCGAGGCCGACTCGAAGCGACTGCCGACTTTTCGACATAATTCGCAAGGTGCTGATTCGCCTTACCGCCGATGATGCCGCACAACAGCAACGCCAGGTCCATGACACTGCTCGCCATCGGCCCCGGATGATCCATCGACGCAGCCAACGGCATGATGCCATCAAGAGGCAACATTCCATACGTTGGCTTGCACCCGGCGATGCCGCAGTACGACGCGGGCCGGGTGATCGAGCCGCCCGTTTGTGAGCCAAGCGCGCCCAGGCACATGCCGGTGGCAACCGCCGCCGCCGAACCGCTCGACGAACCGCCTGGCGTGTGGGCAAGATTCCACGGGTTCCTCGTCACCGGCGGGTCAAAGCTGGCGTACTGCGTCGTCACTGTTTTGCCGAGAAAGATAGCGCCGGCTTCGCGCAAGGAGGCGACGACGGCGGCATCCTGGCGGGCGATGCTGTTCGCCCACAGCTTGGATCCGCACGCGGTTGGCCAATCGAAGACGTCGTAGATGTCCTTGACGCCGATCGGAATGCCATGCAGCG